>VOFK01001278.1_pt1 | contig 32378 bp, 43 predicted proteins | sample 5384121 | NCBI WGS metagenome assembly VOFK01 (sample SAMN12384730, study PRJNA508395) | human gut metagenome | isolation source: healthy gut J | host: Homo sapiens | reverse complement strand
ATTGCCGCGTATTGCTTAGTCAGCATATCGAGAGGCCGCGTTTAAGTTCTACCCGAGAACGAAGAGATTATGAACGAGACCGAGAACGGCGGTCTTCATGGCTGCCGAGGTTGAGGCAGAGAACGGGAAACCGTGAAGCTGCCGAGGTTGAGGCTGCCAGACGAGGCTTCCGCCGAGGGGAGGCCGAGGCCAGGCCGCCGTGCCGCTTAATTACCAGCGCAGCTGATGGACAAGATGCAGAAGCGCCTCGCTCGCTGCAGCCGTCGCCGCTATTTCCGCAGGAGCGCCAGCCTAGCTGGCGAACACGCCATCGCTTGACCCAAGCCCGATGGAGCAGAAGCAAATCCCCACCCTGCTGGCAGCGCTCGTGAGCTCGATGGCCTGATGCCGAGCCCGAAAGCCGCCGATCTGGTCGCCGCATCGACGACGCCGAGGGCGAGGCAAGACGTTCCCGCTGTTTATGAGTTTTATGGCCTGTCGAGTTTCGTTAACAAGAAGGGGAGAAGCTCCTGCCCGAGTTTACGAGGCCACCGTTTACGGTCGCCTCGTTCCCGCCGTCGCTTGGCTCCGGATCGAGTAACGCGTCTCGCGGCGGCCGTGACGACCGTGGCGGTCGCGGCGCGCGCCGTGGCGGCTTTGTGACCGTGGCGGCGACCGTGGTGTTTCTGCAAGCGGCTTTGGCGGCAAACCGTGGTGGTTATGGCGATCGCGGCAAACCGTGGTGGCTTCGGCGGTAAATCGTAACGACCGCGGCGGTCGTGGCGACCGGCTGCGCGGCTTGATCACCCGATCGTACTGGCAAGGCGCGACCAGAAGGCTCGCCCTTTCGTTTCATGTCACCTTTGCTTCAATATCTGCCGTTGTTCCCTGCCTTGCGTTGTCTTGCCCGGATGTGTGGCAGTTAGGGACGTTCTTTATCATGAAATATTGTCAGAAATCGTGCCCGCCCCAACGATATGGGGTCGTGCCCTCTCCCTTTGGCTCGCCCGTCCGCGGCGACTCATGTGTTTTACCGACGCTCGTCTTGTGCTGAATATCCGCCCGCGGCGACCTCGCTGGCAATTCGTTGCTACGGCTGAGGCTTCTACGTCGAACCGACAGTTCCAGCACGCGTGGGTTTCCCGCCGCAAAGGGACCTGAGGTTCTCGCCTCGCTTTCGGATCGAAATCTGCCTTCCCGGTGACCTGCTGGCGTGGGGGCACCGCCCCCTCTACGCCTCGGCCATGAGGCTCTGACCGGCCCACACCCAGCAGGCGAGCCTGCCTCTTTGCCGTGGGACCCGTGCGAGCGCTCTCCCGCCTTCGGTTGTGCCCGGACGCCCTGGCGGCGCCTCCCGGCGCCTGTCCGCCTCGCCCTTGGCGAGGTCCCGGCCGCCCCGGGTGCCACGCGGCCCTGACCAGCGTCTCTCCTCAGGTGCTTGTTGCCAGCCTTTGCGATCGCGCCCCTGCGGTCGCTCTCCCCTGCTGGAGTGCTCGGAGTGGCGTTCAGGCCGACCTTACCAGCGCCGCGAACGAGCGGGCATTCCTGGACTCCGAGAATCGCTGGCTCGAACACGCAGGTCGGCGGCGGACGTGGTGCTGCATGCCTCTTGAGGCAGCGGAGGGAGTCGACCCCTCCTCCGCCCGCGGGCGGGCCTCGGCCTCGACGAGCCTCTGAGCTCGCTCTTCCTCCGCCGCCCGCCTGACCGCGTCGACGTAGGCGAGCATCGTCGCCGAAATCGGCCCGCTTCCGCGGAACCTATCGACCTCCGCATTCAGCACCAGCGCGCCTGGGTCCAGCTGTTCTTCCTGTGCCGGTGGGCGTCCTCTCGCTTGCCGAAGACGTGCCTCGTGCCTGAAGCAGGAACTTTGGAGAGCCGCCGCCTGAGCGCGAGTCGTCCTCGCCCGCGTCGTCGCCGCGCGGGTTTCTCGCACTGTCCTGCTGCCGGGGGACCCACACTCGACCACGTTGCCGACCGACAAAGCATGCGGGCGAGTGAACTTCGCGTCGTTGTGTCGTTCTTTCCTGCGCCTGTCCGCGTTAAAGCTTGATTACCTTCGAGACGGCGCCACCACGCAGTCGAACTCCCCAGCCGGAAAAGCTCTTTCTGTGTCGAAGCCCGTGACCCCGACTTCGTACACGCATTCGCTCAAAGGTTCAATGGGAATTTAACCCACGACGGCGCCGGCGTCAGTGAAGGTCGCGGCACGTACCTCCCTCGGTCGGCGACGTCGAGGACGGCCTTTATCGAGCGGGCGTGTCGAGAGGCCTACTCAGCGTAGTAGCCTGCTGCCGGGCCTTCCATGAATGGGCGTGGCCGCCACGTTGATTATCACCATTGTCGCCGCCTCAAATCCGCGGTCTTCGCAGTAGGCCTCTAACAGCATGTCCTGCTCATACTGTTCCCCGTGCTGGCAGCTTGGGACACTCCTTGTAGTCATTGGGGACGTTCTTAAACGACACATAAGAACTCAAGAGTGGATGATCTCCCCGGTTTGAGCCTCCGCATTCAAGCTCAAAGTGGGAATCATCGTTTCGTTTTGTTGATTTCGGATGCCTGCCATTTGTAGGAACAGTTCGTGGGCGGAGGCGGCTCCCGGGGGTGGGGTTACGGAAGCGTTACGGCGCGGCGACGACCGACCGTCGACTTTCGGCGCCTTGCGTCGCCGTGGACCTCGACGATGCGGGGCGCGGATAAACGTCACGGCGCGGCACCACCGTCGATGCCAGCTACCCCCCCTTGGTTTCGAAAACTTTGCCGAGCTGCCTGCCGTGGGCATTGCGCTCAACGAGCATCCATGGTTGCCGAGGCGCGGCGTGCCCTTATCGTCATGGGCGGCAAAGGTCTAAAGCTGAGCCAACAGAATCAGGCCGGCACGGGTGCCCGAGACGGGCATGCCTTCAACAATGCGGGTGCGAAGCTCCTCGAGCATGCCCAACTCATCAAGCAGCTTTCCTTGAACGGTAGACTCGCCGCCGGGAAGTACCAGACGGTCAAAGTCCTGCTTCAAATCAGCCGCCTGCCTCAGCTCAATACAGCGCGCGCCCAGCTCGATAGTCTTGCCTCGTGCTCGGCAAAAGCGCCTTGGACCGCCAGCACGGCGACCGTTTGGTCTGCATAATCGCTCATGTGCGATCCTTTCTGCTGGACTAGCGCCCGCGCTCCTCCATGATGATTTCGATCTCGTCGGCGTTGATGCCCACCATGGCCTCGCCGGTCCTCTGAAAGCTCGGCAATGAGTTTGGCATCGGTGAAGTTTGCCACGGCCTTGACGATGGCGGCTGCGCTTGGCGGGGTCGCCGCTCTTAAAGATGCCCGGCCGACAAACACGCCTTCGGCGCCCAGCTGCATCATCAGCGCGGCGTCGGCGGGGGTCGGCGCCCGCCGGCGGCGGCAAAGTTCGACAGGGAGCTTACCGTGGCATGGACCTCGCGCACCAGCTCGACCGGAACCTGCAGTTGCTTGGCTGCCTCAAAAGAGCTCGTCGTTGCGCAGGGCAACAACGTCACGGATCTGCTTTTTGGATCTTGCGCATGTGACGCACGGCCTGAACGACGTCGCCCGTACCCGGCTCACCCTTTGGTGCGAATCATCGTGGCGCCTTCGGCAACACGGCGCAGCGCCTCGCCCAGATCACGGGCGCCGCAGACAAACGGCACGTCAAACTGGGTCTTGTCGATGTGATAGACGTCATCGGCAGGGGAGAGACCTCGGACTCATCGATGTAATCGATCTCGATGGCCTGCAGGACCTGCGCCTCGACGATGTGACCGATGCGGCACTTGGCCATGACGGGGATGGAGACGGCCTCCTGGATGCCCTTGATCATCCTGGGGTCGCTCATGCGCGAGACGCCGCCTGCGGCACGGATGTCGGCCGGGATGCGCTCGAGGGCCATGACGGCGCAGGCGCCTGCCTCCTCGGCGATGCGTGCTCGGGCGTGGTAACGTCCATGATGACGCCGCCCTTGAGCATCTGCGCGAGCTCGCGATGAGTTTGACGCGGTCGGCCTTGCTGTTCTGTTCTGCCATGGTTGCTCCCTTGGTTGGCATGTGCATTGCTTGACGGAACATCCTATCGGGGGAGCTGGGTATGACAAAATACTCAGTTTTCGAGATAATTACAAGGTCAGACTAATACCAGATTGAATGACTTAATAAGGTCAGGTGATAGGCTCATGCTTGACTACAATTTGGAAAAACGCGGCGAAGCATCGCTCTATGAGTATGTTTACCAGCAAATTCGAGATGATATCGTAGCTGGACGCATTGTGGCGGGGGAGCATTTGCCGTCTAAGCGCGCCCTTTGCCAGTCATCTGGGAATCAGTGTTATTACCATCGAGAATGCATATAGCCAGTTACTCGCTGAGGGCTATATTTGCTCAATACCACGTCGTGGCTACTACGCTTGCGAGCTTCCGGATGCACCGGTTTTGGCTTCGGCTGCGGAGGGCATCGACCGAGATGCCGTCTCTGTGGGCCCCAGCGTGCATGATGTCAACGGACAGGTCGAGCGATTCGATGCGCTTTCTCCTTCTGCTTTGGAGGCGGCGCGGCTTTGGCAAAGCGCGCTACGGGCGACGCTGGCATCCGAAGACGAGCGCGAAATCTTTTCGCCCGCACCGGCGCAGGGCACTGCTCGGCTGCGACGCGCAATTGCTCACCATCTGCACGGGACAAGGGGGTATGAATGTCGACCCCAACAACATCGTTATCGGTGCGGGCGCCCAGCTGCTCGATACCATGTTGGTTCAGTTGCTTGGCGCGGACAAGGTGTATGCGGTTGAGGATCCGGGCTATTTGCGTCTGACGCGTATCTATCAGGCTATGGGCTGCCAAGTTCGACATATCCCGTTGGATGATGAGGGCGTGGACTTGAGCACTCTGCAGAAAAAGCGGGACCGATGTCCTTCACCTGATGCCGTCCCATCAGTATCCGACCGGCCTTGTGACGAGCATTGCGCGTCGCTATGCGCTTCTGAGCTGGGCCGCCGAGCGACCAGGTCGGTATCTCATCGAAGATGACTTTGATTGTGAGTTTCGCCTTGCTGGCAAGCCGATTCCCGCGCTCGCGTCGATCGATGCCGCCCAGTCGGTTATCTACACCAACACGTTTTCGAAGAGCCTTTCATCGGCGTTGCGTTTGGCGTACATGGTGTTGCCCGATGAGTTAATGGAGCGGTTTAGGCGCAACCTTGGTTTCTACGCCTCGTCGGTGAGCTCTGTTGACCAGGTCGCTTTGGCGCGTTTGCTGGAATCGGGTGATTACGAGCGTCATGTGAACCGCGTGCGCGTTCGTGCTCGCGAGGCGCGTGATGGCCTGATGGCGCTTGTGCGGAAGGTATTTCCGGCAGGAGAGGTCTCGATCGAGCATGCAGACGCGGGCCTTTACTGTATCGTGGTTGCGGAGCGTGGAACGGGCGGAAGCACTTTTGCATGGGCCCTCACGCGCTCGAGCATCCCTTTTATCGATATCGGTGACTGTTTTTGGTGTGCCGATGGCGCATCTGTCCCTGAAAACACAACTCAAATTCTTGTTCAGTATGACGATCTGAGTCCAAAAGTACTAACAACCTTGGAATTGCAGCTAATGGGGGGCACTCTGCAACCTAAGTGAGTAGACTTTTAGCACTTTGGCGACCAGGCAGTTTTGTAGCAAGCTATTTACCTGCGGTTTTGAAAAGCAGGATGACCGGCCTGCTCGGGATGTTCAAAAAAGTCTACTCACTTGCCGCGCAAAGCTCCTGCATGAGAAAAAATGGGGTTTTCAACAGGGCTTCGTCCAGCTCTCGGCAAGCTTTTGGCCAGTTGGGGAGTGCTGTTGAAAACTTGGCAGTCCGTTCGGCGCCATTTTTGGTGCGTTCGCGCCAATGCGTGACTGACTGGGTTGAAATTCGTGTTTTCCTGTGCCTATGAAGGATTTACTTTGTGACATATCGGCTTTTAGGTACTGGCGTTTGCCTCCTCAAGTCCGCGCTTTGTGTCCGCCGCTTCCACGACCGGAAGAAGACCGGCAGCGATATGATCTCGCCCGCAACCCGACGGCTGCGGTCGCGCTCGGTTTTCCGTTGTATACATTGGTTCGGACGAGAAACAAACGGACTTGTCCAGCCAGCATTAGGCAGCGGCTGTTTCTTGGTGAGCTTCCCAGGGAATCCGTGCTGGAAACGGAGCATGGGTTTTTGATTACGTCTCCTCTACTGACGGCATTCATCATGTCGCGGCACCTGACGGATCTCCAGCTTCTTTTGGTATTGGCGGAGATGTGTGGCTTGTTTGCGGTGTGCGCTCTGCCGGCGGCACTTGAGGCGGAGCTTTCGCGTGCAATTGATTCGGGCGCGATTTCGACAACGTTCGGTTGGGTGCGCTGCCCGTCCGAGGACGGCACCGCCTCAAATTTATGGCGTCGAGACGCTTTGGTTTTGGGCGGAGACCTTGACCGTTTTTGTTCAGATGTTTGCGGGATGCGTTACGGCAATAGATTTATGGCGGTATCGCAACTCGTTCCATTGGGTGCCGCGTCGCCTTTTGAGGTCGAGGCGTATTTGCTACTTGCACTGCCGCGATCCCTGGGAGGCGAAGGTTTTTGCGACATAGAGCTTAATGTTGAAGTGATGCTAGGCACAAGTGCTCGAGCGATTGTGGGAAAGTCCCGTATATATATCGACCTACTTCTTTCTTCACCGGACGGTAGGCGACAGGTGGCCATTGAATGTCAGGGAAAGGCCTCGCACGGACGCGCAGGGGATGGCTTGCGTGACGCTGACCGCATGACGGCCCTTCAGGCCATGGGCTACGATGTGCTTCTCCTGACACACAGACAGATATCGGATGAGGATAGATTCCGCGCGATCGTTAAGGCCGTATACAGGATGCTCGATGCTGAATATCGTGATAAAAGCTCAGATGAGCAAAGGGCTGAGACATTACTCAGGTCTGAACTATTCGTTGACTGGACAAAATTGGGAGTAATCGACGGAAAGATGCCCGTTAGACACAAAATGGCTCGATCGTGGACGGCTGCGAATCTAAGTGAGTAGACTTTTGGCACTTTGGCGACTAGGTCGTTTTGCAACAAGGCATTTACCTGCGGCTTTATAAAGCAATATGGATGGCGTGCTCGGCAAGTTCCAAAAAGTCTACTCACTTAGTTTTTGACGAGAAGCCGATGCCGAAGGCGGTCCTATTTCAGGTAGTTAACAAGTTTGTGAGGCACGAAAAAGGCCCGAACCATGCGGTCCGGGCCTCATCGAGCTAGAGGTTATGTCTCAGGTTGCTGGCTTAGCCGAAGTAGCGCTTGAGCAGGCCGGCGAAAGCCTTGCCGTGGCGAGCCTCGTCGCGAGCCATCTCGTGCACGGTGTCGTGGATGGCATCGAGGCCAGCGGCCTTGGCGCGCTTAGCAAGATCGGTCTTGCCGGCGGTCGCGCCGTTCTCGGCGTCAACGCGCATCTCGAGGTTCTTCTTGGTGGAGTCGGTGACGACCTCGCCGAGGAGCTCGGCGAACTTCGCGGCGTGCTCGGCCTCCTCGTGGGCAGCCTTCTCCCAGTACAGGCCGATCTCCGGGTAGCCCTCGCGGTGCGCCACGCGCGCCATGGCCAGGTACATACCGACCTCGGAGCACTCGCCCTCAAAGTTGGCGCGCAGGTCGGCAACGATGTCCTCGGAGACGCCCTCCATCTTGGCGACGCCCACGACGTGCTCGGCAGCCCACTCGAGCTGACCCTCCTCCTGCTTCAGGAAGCGAGAACCGGGAACGCCGCACTGGGGGCACTTGAAGTCCTCGGGCAGCTGGTCGCCGTCGAACTCTTCCACATAACCGCAAACGGGGCAAACAAACTTCATGATTCGATCCTTTCGATCGATGGCGATTGTTGCGCTCGTCCGGTCCCGTAAGGGCCCTCTCCGGACGTGCGTCTTGACGAGTTCTATTATCCATAAATGCAACCAAATGTGAAGCCTATTAGGAATGATTTTTAATAAAACAATTTTGAGATATGAAGATGTTGATTGATTAACGATTGGCAGGCCGTCTTTGACCGCCGCTGAGTACAATCGGGCGAGCAAATGTTGACCTATCAACAAATGAAGGAGTTTCCTTTTATGCATCTAGCCCGTCGTGCCTGGTGCCGAACATATCAGACGGTTTTTCGCATTGCATTGCCGATCCTGCCCTATACCGAGCCGCGCATTTTAGAGCATGCCGAGGATGTGCCCGCGGTGCTTCAAAAGCGCTCGATCCAGAAGGTCCTTATCGTGACGGATCCCGGCATTGCCCGTCTGGGGCTCACGGCACCGCTCGAGACGGCGCTCGCATCCAGGGGGATTGGCGTTACGGTCTATGCCGAAACGCGTGCAAACCCCACGGTTTCAAACGTGGAGGAAGCGGCGTCCCTGTATCGAGAGAGCGCCTGCCAGGCCATTATCGGCTTTGGCGGTGGCTCGGCCATGGACTGTGCCAAGGGCGTGGGCGCACGCATTGCGCAGCCAAACAAGCCCATCAACAAGATGCGCGGCCTGCTGCGGATTCATCGTCGCCTGCCGCTGCTCATCGCCGTTCCCACTACCGCCGGTACGGGAAGCGAAGTCACGCTTGCGGCGGTAATTACCGATGACGGGACGCACTACAAATACCCCATTAACGACTTTGTGCTCATCCCGCGTTTTGCAGTCCACGACCCCGAGTTTACGTGCGGCTTGCCCGCTTCCATTACGGGGCAGACGGGCATGGACGCCCTGACGCATGCCGTTGAGGCCTTTATCGGGCGAAGCACCACGCCCTATACGCGCAAGATGGCGCGACAGGCGGTGCAGCTTATCCACGACAATTTGCTCGAGGCCTATGAGCATGGTGACGACATGCGCGCTCGTCGCAATATGCTTTCGGCGGCGTATAAGGCGGGCGTTGCGTTTACCCGCTCCTATGTCGGATATGTGCATGCCATCGCGCACAGTCTGGGCGGCCGATACGGAATTCCGCACGGTTTGGCCAACGCGATCATCCTGCCGCACATGCTTCGCGCTTATGGTGACGCCGCCGCCCCCAAGCTTGCCGATCTTGCTCGCATGGCGGGCATTGCGCCGGCTACCGCGCAGGATAGTCTTGCGGCCGAGGCCTTTATCGATTGGGGCGACCGCATGAACGAGATCCTGGGAATCCCCAAATATGTCTCGGGCATTCGCCGCTCCGACATTCCCGAGATGGCGGCGCATGCCGATGCCGAGGCCAATCCGCTGTACCCCGTTCCGCTTTTGATGGACCGCTTGGAGCTCGAGCGTATGTACGAGGTCGTCGCGGGTGGTATGTTTGAGGACGAGAACTAGGAGGGTGCCATGAACACCGAGGAAATTGCGCGCATCGTCGGCGATCAGCGCACTTTACTTTAAAACGCACGCTACGTTTGATGTTGATGCCCGACGTCGCGCGCTCGTGAGTTTACGCGATGCGGTACGGGCGCACGAGGCCGATATTGCCCATGCACTCAAGACCGATTTGGGAAAGTCGCATGACGAGGCATATATGTGCGAGATCGGCACGTCGCTTTCCGAGATTCGTCATCAGATCGCTCACGTGGCTCGATGGAGTCGTCCGCGCCTGCGTCCGTGTGACCTTGCCAACGCCGTGAGTGCGTGCAAAAACGCAAACCGTGCCCTATGGCGTCACGCTCATTATGGCTCCGTGGAACTACCCGTTTTTGCTAACACTCGAGCCGCTCGCCGGCGCCCTTGCCGCGGGCAATACCGTGGTCATCAAGCCGAGTGCCTATGCTCCGGCATCGAGCGCGGTGCTCAAGCAAATCTGTGAAGAGGCATTTGATCCGCGCCTGGTGACGGTTGTCGAGGGCGGGCGCGCCGAGAACGAAGCGTTGCTCGATGAGTGCTGGGACAAGATCTTCTTTACCGGTAGCGTTCCGGTCGGCAAGCTCGTCATGGAGCGCGCGAGTAAAAACCTCACGCCCGTGACGCTTGAGCTGGGCGGCAAGAGCCCCTGCATCGTGGATGCGACGGCAAACTTGAAGGTCGCGGCACGGCGTATCGCCTTTGGCAAATGGCTCAACGTAGGGCAGACCTGCGTGGCGCCCGACTACCTGCTGGTCGATACGCGCGTGCACGACGAGCTGCTGGACCTCATCAGGGGAGAGGCCCGCCGTATGTTTGGCGAGCATCCGCTCGATAACGAGGATTATGGGCATATCGTCAACGCCAAGCATTTTTGCGCGCGTGCGTGGGCTGATCGATCCCGATAAGGTTGTGCTTGGAGGCACGGCGCGCGAGTCATCGCTCAAGATTGAGCCGACGATTTTGGACGGCGTGACCCCGATGACGCCGTGATGCAGGAGGAGATTTTCGGCCCCATCTTGCCGGTGCTGACGTGTTTGAGAGCCTAGACGAGGCCGAGACGTTTATTACGGATCGTCCGACGCCGCTGGCTCTGTATATCTTTAGCCGATCGCGCAGTTCAGCAGCGCTTTTGTGCGTTACGTGCCCTTGGCGGCGGCTGCGTCAACGACACGATTATGCACTTGGCTACGAGCCATATGGGCTTTGGTGGCATGGGTGCGAGCGGTATGGGGGCGGTACCATGGACGCGAGAGCTTCGATACGTTTAGCCACAAAGAAGAGCATCGTGAACAAGGCAACGTGGCTGGACGTGCCATTCCGCTATGCTCCTTACGCAAGCTGGAAGCACAAGTTCGTGCGCATGTTTGTGCATTAGAAAAGGGCGCAGGTAATACGAACAAGTGTTCCTATTACCTGCATTTTGCGTTAGACTACTGTTATGGAGCACGGATGGGCCAACTCCCTTTAGAAGGGATTTGGTATGAACGTAAGCGATGTTATTTCGTTATTGGCGTTGTTGATTGCGGCTATCGAACTCGGTCTGTTTATCGGCCGAATGAAATAGCCGCCCCCCCGCGTAAGCGAAGACGGCCACTTCTCACGATGAAAACGTGTATCGGAGTTGGCAAGACCCGCGGCAACGGGTGCCATCCGTGTTCCTATCTTATCTGCAAGCGTTCTGTCGCGCAAGCGTTGAGGCAAACGATTGAAGGACGCAGACAGGATGTATTTGTGTCCGCACGGGACCGTAGACTTCTCAATAAGGTTACACAGGTTTATCCGGCTGTTAGAGGAGCTGCTATGTACGAGCCTTCACGTGTTCTTCTGTCATTTCACATTGCAGGATTTCAGTATGCCGATGGCGCTTTGGTCCTAGGCGATCTTAAAGCGGGCGATAAACTGACGCTGTGTGCCGAGCGCGATAATCCCCCATGACCCCGAGGCAGTTGCGATCTACTATGGCAAGACCAAACTTGGCTACGTTCCGGGAAACGAGGTCGGCCCACTGTCCTTGATGATGTATACGGCCACGAGGTGACGTATTTGAGGCCCGTGTGCAACAGGTTGCCCCCTCGAGCGCAGCCCGTGGCATCAGGTGCGCGTTGGGCTCTACGTGGTGGATGCTCGCTAGTCGGCAATGGAGGCTGCCATGTTTGATGACGATGACCTGTTTGATCTGGCAGATGATCCGTTTGAGTGGGATGTGCTACTCGATGACGATGAGCTGGAACAGGACCGTAAGATGCGGCAGGACAAGAAAACTCAGGGTGACGCTTCGAAAAAGCAAGACAAGCGCCGCCGCGGACTGTTCGGCGGGCTCTTTGGCTAACCGCCGCATCGCTACGTCTGTATACTTAGCACGAGTTGGATGCATTGCGAAATGAGGGCATAGACGATGATGTGGTTTACCGCCGACCTGCACCTGGGCGATACGAATATCTTGCACGACATGGATCGACCGTTTGGTTCGGTCGAGGAGATGAATCGTAAGGTCATCGATGCCATCAATGAGCGCGTTGCTGCGGACGACCGCCTCTTATATCCTGGGGAGACTTTTTACGTATCGCTTGCCCATGGCGGAGGCGGTGCGCCTGCGCGAGCGTATCGAATGCAAGAATGCGACGCTCATCCGCGGTAACCATGACGGCGACTGGGAAGATTCCGACGCCCCGCAAATTTGGGAAGACGTGCGCGATTACCTGGAGATTGCTCCCGGCTATGCCAAGGGCCATCGTCTGGTTATGAGCCACTACCCCATGCTCAGCTGGAACGGCAAGGCACGTGGCGCCATTATGCTGCATGGGCATATCCACAGCAGGGGTGACCGCACCAACGCACGCAACCGCGATCGCGAGCGCCCGATCCTGCGCTATGACGTTGGCCTTGATGCCAACGACTACAGACCCGTAAGCCGCGATCAAATCCTCGGGCTTCTGGACTGTGAATGCTCGAACCACCACGAAGGGGACAGGCACCTTTGTGGCGGTTCTGGCGCCGTTGCCATTCTGGCGGCGGCGCCTATTTTGTCCGCGCGGCGCGGTAGAGTGTAGGCGGTTGAAATTTGCGTCCATCGAGGAGCTGCTATGAACGAGATCAAGTGCCCGCATTGCGGCGAAGTTTTTAAGGTCGATGCGTCCGGCTATGCGGATATCGTCAAGCAAGTGCGCGATGCCGAGTTCTCGCGTGACCTGGATGAGCGCGTAGCGGCGGCTCGACGCGAGGGCGAGCAGGCGCTGGAGCTTGAGCGCTCGCGTTCGGCGGCTGCCCTGCAGGAGGCGGAGTCTCAACGCGACGCTCAGCTTGTCGAGCAGAAGAACACTGCGGATCAGAAACTGGCGCAAGAGGTTGCCAAGCGCGATGCTGAGCTTGCCGAGCTGCGCGCCAAGCTCGAGGGCGCTGCCACAGAGCGCGAGAGTGCAAGCCAGCGCGCGGCGGTTGAGGCACGAGCCAATGCTCAAAAAAGAGAATGCCGAACTCCAGCGTGAGATTGATAGCCTGCGTGCGCAGCTTGGGCGCAAAGATGACGAAGCCAAGCTCGTCGAGTCGTGGTGGCGCGCAATGCTGCTCAAAACGATTTGGCTGCACGTGATGCTCAGATTGCCGAGCTGCAGGCCAGGCTTGCCGCGGCGGACAAGGCCCAGGAGATGGCGCTTGCCGCTGCCGCGGCTGAGTCGCAGCGTGAGCTCGATGCCGCTCGCAGCGAGGCCGAGCGCGCGCTTGACTATCGCGCGACGGTACAAGAGAAGTTTTCCGCCGCTAAGGCACAGTCCGAGCAAGAGGCCGAGGGTCTGCGTGCCCAGCTGCGCGAGCAGGAACTGATGGCAAAATGAACCTGTTGGAGGCGGTTGCCGCGGCGGAGCGAGCGCGATGACGCGCGTGCCAAACTGACGAGCGAGCTGGCGGTGCGCGATTCTCGCGAGGAACAGGCCAAGGCGGCACACGAGCTCGAGCGCGCAGGCCAAGCGTGCGAGCGATGACCTGATTCGCTATAAGGATGAAGAGATCGAGCGCCTTAAGGACATGAAGGTCCGCCTGTCCACCAAGATGGTGGGTGAGTCGCTCGAGCAGCACTGCGAGACCGAGTTTAACCGCCTACGCATGACGGCGTTTCCCAACGCGTACTTCGAGAAAGACAACGATGCGTCCGAGGGTACCAAGGGCGACTTTATCTTCCGCGAGTGCGATGCGAGCGGCAACGAGGTCATTTCGATTATGTTCGAGATGAAAACGAGAACGACGAGACCGCGACCGCAAAAAACGAGGACTTCTTTAAGAAACTCGATCACGATCGTCGCCAGAAAGGCTGTGAGTACGCGGTGCTCTGCACGCTGCTCGAGCCCGGAGAGCGAGCTCTATAACGCAGGGATAGTCGACGTGAGCTATCGCTACGAGAAGATGTACGTGATTCGCCCACAGTTTTTCATTCCCATGATCACGCTTCTTCGCAACGCCGCCATGGGTTCGCTTCGCTATAAACAGGAGCTGGCGGAGTACAAACAGCAGAATATCGACGTTACGAACTTCGAAGCCAAGATGGAGAGAAGTTCAAGAACGATTTCGGCCGCAACTACGAGATTGCGAGCCGCAAGTTCCAAACGGCAATCGATGAGATCGACAAGACGATTAGCCATCTGCAGAAAACCAAGGAGGCGTTGCTGTCCTCCGGAGAACAATCTGCGCCTAGCCAACAAGAAAGCCGACGATCTTACCATTCGCAAGCTCACATGGGGCAACAAGACCATGAAAGCGGCGTTTGACGAGGCACGCGGGACTGCGCCAGAGACAAACGATGAGCCCGCCGAGGCGGATTCGTATGAGGTCGAGGATGCCGAGTAGGGCATAGCGTATAGTGCAAAAGCGGGCCGCTGGCGATATTGCCAGCGGCCCCGCTTCGTTTCGCTCCAGTATGTTCGGCTAGTCCTCGAGCAGGTCCTCGATAAAGCCAACGCGGTAGTTTTTGAAGATGACCTCGCCGCCGTCTTGCGTGGCGTCCAGATCGACATCGCCCATGATGCCAAAATCGTGGTCGCCATCCTCGTCGGCAAAGATCTGGTGCACGTGCCATACGTGCGCGGTCTTCTCGTCGGACTCGTCGATGAAAAACATCGCGGCGCTGCGGGCATCTCCGTCGGTGAGGATTTCCTCGTGCTGCTCGTGGTAGGCATCGAGCGCCTTTTGCCAGCGAATTTCGCTCATGCCCCAGCCGTCGTCGAGCTCGCCCAGGTTACGAACGTGCTCGCGGGCGGCAAGGGTCACGCGGCGGAAGAGCGCGTTGCGCACCAACAGGGTGCAGCCGCGGCGGTCCGCCACGACCTCGTCGATGCCCTGCGGCGGCGCAGGCATCGAGGGCTGCCGGGTTGCCGGCGTTTTCCCCACTCGTCCACCAGGCTCGAGTCCACCGAGCGCACCACAAAGCCCAGCCACGAGATAATGTCGCGCAGGCGCTCGTCGCGCTTTCTCGATGGGCACGGTACGGTCGAGTGAACGGTAGGCCTCTGCCAGGTAGCGCAGTAAATGCCCTCGGAGCGGGCGATGCCGAGCTTTTGAATGTAACCCTTAAAATCGCTCGCGCTTTCCAGCATATCGCGCAGGACACTCTTGGGAGAGAGCTGGTAGTCGTTTGCCCAAGGCACTTCCTGGCAGTACTTGTCAAAAGCGGCGTCGAGCAAATCCTCGAGCGGCTTTTCGTAGGTGACGTCTTGAATGCGCTCCAAGCGCTCCTCATATTCGATGCCGTCAGCCTTCATTTCGGCCATAGCGCGATCGCGTGCGGCGCGCTCCTGTGCGCGCAATACCTGCTTGGGATCCTCGAGCGTTGCCTCGACCATTGAGATTAGACCCATGGTATAGGTCTCGCTCTCGGGATCGAGCAGCTCCAGTGCGGCAAGCAAGAAACGGCGAGAGCGGCTGATCGAGCGCAAGTCCTCGGGCAGATCGACCGTCAGCGCATAGTCGATGCCTGGTGCGGCGTCAGCCGGGGCGTCGGGTGCGGGCGGCACCTCGGTGCGCACGACGACGCCGGAGTCGATGAGCGTGGCGAAGATTTCGTCGGCGCGAACCTCGAGCTTAGCCTTTTCCTCGGGCGTTTGCAGGCTTGTCTCGATGAGGTCGTGTACGCGGGTTCGCGCATCGCCGCCCTGCTCGACCACGCTAATCAATCCCATGGAGTGCGTGATGCGCAGGCGCGGCTTGAGCGTCTCGGGCTGCGTCTCGATCAGGCGCTCAAAGGTCTGCTTGTTCCAGGTGACAAAGCCCTCGGGGGCCTTTTTCTTTTTAATCTTACGGAGCTTTTTGGGGTCGTCGCCCGCCTTGGCCATGAGCTTGGCGTTCTCGATCTCGTGCTCCGGCGCCTCGGCAATTACCATACCCTCGGTGTCAAAGCCCGAGCGGCCGGCGCGACCGGCAATCTGGTGGAACTCGCGGGCGCGCAGACGACGCATCTTGTAGCCGTCGAACTTGGTGAGCGCGGTGAGCACCACGGTGTGGATGGGCACGTTGATGCCGACGCCGAGCGTGTCGGTGCCGCAGATGACGGGCAGCAGGCCCTGCTGCGCCAGGCGCTCAACCAGTAGGCGATAGCGCGGCAGCATACCGGCGTGGTGCACGCCGACGCCGCAGCCGAGCAGGCGCTTGAGAATCTTGCCGAAGGCGGTGGAGAAACTCGTGCCTTTGGCAGCTTCCTTAATGGCCTCGCGCTGCTCCTTGCTAGCGATGCCAAAGTTGGCAAGCGACTGTGCCGTGGCAAGCGCGGCGTCCTGACTAAAGTGCACGATGTAGAGTGGGGCCTCGCCGCGGCGCATGGCGAGCTCGACGGTGCCCTCGAGGGAGGTCGTCACATAGTCGTAGCTCAGCGGAACAGGGCGCGGGGCGTCGACAACCAAGTCGCAAGCAGCGCCGGTGTGCTCCTCGAGCGAGGCGGCGATGGCAGTGACATCGCCGAGCGTGGCGCTCATGAGCATAAACTGCGTGTGGGGCAGGGTGAGCAGCGGCACCTGCCAGGCCCAGCCGCGGTCGGGGTCGGCAAAGTAGTGGAACTCATCCATGGCTACGCAGCCCACATCGGCGTCCTCGCCCTCGCGTAGCGCATCGTTGGCAAGCGATTTCGGCCGTGCAGCAGATGACGGGTGCCTTGGTATTGATATGCGTGTCGCCGGCGATCATGCCGACGTTCTCGCGGCCGAGCACCTGCACCAGGTCGAAGAACTTTTCGCTGACCAGAGCCTTGATAGGAGCCGTGTAGTAGCAGCGCTTGCCCTGTGCCATGCCCATAAAGAGCATGCCCAGCGCGACGAGCGACTTGCCCGATCCGGTCGGCGTGCCCAAAATGACGTGATCGCCGGCGGCCAGGTCCATGAGGGCCTCTTCTTGGTGATCCCACAGCTCAATGCCACGGTCGCTCGTCCATTCAAAGAAGCGTTCAAAGGCCTGATCGGGCGTGAGCCATGGTTCGGGCTCACTGCCATCCTCGGGCTCCCACCAGGTGGGGGAGAGCGCGCCGAGCGAGCCGAACTCGGCTTCGGTTCCCGTGCCGCCCGAGAATGAACTGGCGGCGCCGGCGCCGGAGACGGTGCCGGCGACGGTATCTGTCGTGGTCTGTGCCATGTGGTTGCTTTCTCGCGATTGTCCGCCAACTATTATGGCATAGCGGCGGCGTGGGGTGCCAGCGCGCGAGAAAATGCAGGAAATGGGCGTTCTGCCCAGCCGTTTAGTGTAGTCGCTAGCTAAGTGAGTAGACTTTTTGCGATATTGCGAGCACATGGCTTTTGCGCAAGGGTTCTACCTGCGGTTTTATGTTTCGCTATGCGGGCTGTGCTTGGCTATTGCAAAATAGTCTACTCACTTAGGTTTGAGGGCCGTTCGCTGGCGCCTATTTGCGCTTGTTTGCCAACGCCGCGACCATCAGAAGCCCCTAGGACTCTTGCGGTAGACGCTTCTTGCCCTTGCGGGCACGGTTTCTAAAGTTCTCGACGGCTTCTTCCATGCCCAGAGGTATATAGGTGAGCTCATCGAGGTTGTCGGGCAGGTAACACGCAAGGCTTTGCTCCTGCGCGCGTCCTACTGTGAGCTGTTCGTCGTTGGCTGCGCTCCGGGCATGGCGCAAATGCCATAGACGACGGCACCATCTCGCGCGTGCGGCGCTCATATTCGGTCTCGGGATGCTCGGGATGGTCGCGGCGGACGTCGTCGCTTTACCCAAAGCGTGTCGTAACCGGCCGCGGCAAACGCCCTGGGCGTAGTCACGCAATGGCTTGCTGTCGGTTCGCAGCGTTACGGTGGCGCCAACTGCAAAAGAGCGGGCGATAGAGCATCAGATGGTCGACATGGACGAGTCGTTTTTTGGCGTACTTGGCCTTGGGCTGCGGCGTGGAAAGTTGATGGTGATGGCATCGAGCTCGCCTGCGGCAAACAGCTGTGGCAGCGATGTGGCGCCTCGGGGCAGGACGAGTGCGTTGGTCGCCTGCTCGCAGATTTTCTGCGCGGCATAGGCGATGGATGGGCTCTGGTCCATGCCGACAAAGAGGGTGTTTGGCTCGTGGGCCGCGCGCTCTACCAGATAGGTTCCTTGCCGCAGCCCAGATCCAGATGAAGGTGTTCGAAGGGGCTTGTTGCCAACTGGCGCACAGGCCTTGCGCCAATCTCCGGCATAGATTTCGGGGTTCGTCTCAATCGCATCGGCGTAGCGCTCCGGGGCGCTCCTCGAGCACAAAGTTCTTAGGCGTGCGAACGTGGACGGCTCCCCATGAGGCTCCTTGGTCATAAGTATGGAACGTATAGCTGCGCGTTCCGTCAATGGGTTGAAAAAAAGGCGTGGGCATAGTTTGCCCGAAAAGACGCGGTGCGGCTCGACGGCGAGTCGTCGGTGGCCTACAGGCGCTTGAGAATCACATAGCGGTTGAGATCGCCGCTACGACCGTCGGCATGGAAACGCTCAAGCTCGCGCACGGGGACCTCGCCGCTCTTGTAGAACGTACGCACGCCGCGCACCGGTCGGTGATCTGCTGATCGTCAAAGTGATGGCAATAGCGGTAGGCGTGGCGGTCGTTTTGCCAGCCAATGAGGTGGTCACCGGCTTCAAACTGCGCGGAATCGTAACCCTCAAACGGCGGGGTGAGCTCGGCGCGGGGCCTCGGCGCGAACAGCCTTGCGCGCCATGCGCTCGTCGTTCATAAACTCCCAAAAGCTGATGGCGATGATGCCGCCTGGGCGCGTCTGGCGCACCAGGGGCGTCGAGCACGCGTACGCGGTACTCGCACGACGGCACGTGGTGCATAAATCCAAAAGCAGACCGAGATGTCGGCGAGCGGGCGTCGAAAAAGCACGTCGGGTGTCTCGGCGGGTTGAGCTTCATGAGGGCGTCGAGCACATCGAGTTCCCCGGAAGCGCAGGTTGGGAATGCGCAGGGCGTGGCCATGTGCATCGATGGCCAAATCTTGACACGAGTCGACACCATAGAACTCAAACGGGCAACTGGCATCTGCCGAGGGGTTTGCGCCGTTGACGCCCTTGGCGGCGAGTGCGCCGCCGGCGGCAAAAGTTTTCGAATCGCATATTGCCGCAGGCAAGATCGAAGACGCGGACGGGGTGCTCGATCGTGGCGACGTCGAGCTGTTCGAGCGCGATATCCATGGTGCGCACCCAGCCGGGCCACGGGGCCTGGCGCGTATCGGAAAAGGAGGCGGAGTGCTCGCGATAGAACGTATTGTTGAGCTGGATGAGCGATGAGGCGAAATCGCGGTTCACGGCGCGGGACTCCCTCCGTTGGCGGTGCGGAATAAACAGTACGACCATACTACCGTTAACGCCGCAACGGGGACAACCGGAAGCCGGGGTCATTGCTTTGTTTGGACACATTTCCGCAGCCCATATGTGCCCGCAACCGCCGGTTGTCAAAAATCTCACTAGAATAGGTGGCATGCTTTTGGCGGTGGCGGATAGATTTTTAACTGTGCAAGGCGCCTTAAGAACAAAAACGGTCCGGCGGCACGGCTGGCATCACATAGGAGGAACCATGAATGTAGAAACTGCGCAGCGGCTCGCCGACCTTCGTCGCAGCAAGGGTTTTAGCCAAGAAGGGCTGGCGCGAAAGCTGGGGCTGTCGCGCCAGGCGGTCAGTAAATGGGAGCGCGCGGAGAGCTCGCCCGATACCGAGAACCTAATCTCGCTCGCCAAACTCTATGGCGTGAGCCTGGACGAGCTGCTCAATCCGAGCGACGAGATCGAGGACGATATCGAGTTTGAGAACGAGGACCGCGCCCGTCAGCGCGAGGCCGAGGCGGCAGAGCGCGCCCGCACCCATGAGGCGGCGGCACGAGCCACCGAGGCGGCAACGCAGGCAAAGTGACGCGGCAGCCAAGGCGGCGCAGGCGGCAAGCTGGAGTGCACAGGCCGCCAATGCCGCTACGGCGCAGGCGACGAGTGGCACCGCGGTTGGCTCGACTCCGGTGAAGGGCCCGTTCCAGTCGTTCCCGTATTGGGCCGTGTGCTGGCTGCTGTTCTTTTTGCTGATGTTCCTGTTTGGTGCCGGTCCCTTTGCCGCGCTGATCTTCTTTACGATTCCCATCTATCACTGGGTGGCGCGTGCGCTCGATGGCGATTGGGCGCGCGGGGATATTCAGGTTGGCCCGGCGTCGGTGACAACTAGGGCTCAGAATGTTTCCGCTTCGGTTGATGCTGACGTGGCTACCGCGACCACCGCTGAGCCGATTGCCAAAGAGGGTGGTGAATGATGAAGCTTTCGCATGAATCCAAGGTACGCTTGGGCGTTGGCATCGGAGCGTTCGTGCTTATCATCGGGCTTGTCTTTGGCACTTCGCGGCTATTGGCTCATTCTGATATGGTGCGTACGACCGGTATTCTATCTGGCCATTTGTCTGATTTGGACGATATGTTTGACGAGGACGATTCCTTGAATGACGGTAACTATTCCGCTCGGCCTCAGCAGCTTTCGAGCACGACTTTTTTTTGATGCCGATGAGTTCCCGCTACCTCGATTTCGATATCAATGCGGCTTCGGTGGACGTCAAGGTTGTTGATGGCAACAAGGCTCGCGTTATCGAGCGGGGGGCGCGTTGCCGAGGGGGACCGATGCCTCAAGGCCGCGACGCAAAACATCGCATCCGTCGAGGACTCGACGCTCAAGGTTCCCCAGTTTGGAAGTGATGACGGTAAGGCAATCGATCGCTCAGTTACGGTCGAGCTGCCGCGCCGTGTTGCCGATAACATCTGAAGGGATCAACGCGCACGTGGGCTCGGGTGATCTGCACGATTGCCGGTGTCATCTGTGATGGTTTCGATCTTTTCCTCGGGTGCGGGAGACGTTGAGTTTACGGGCACCGTGACCGATACCCTGAATGCCGAGGTCGGTTCGGGCGATGTGACGTTCGAGCTCTACCAGGCCCCCCGCGAAGTCGATGGATGTGAGCGTGGGCTCGGGCGATGTGGAGATGACGGTTCCGAACTCGACGGGCTTTAAGGCGAGCCTCACCGTGGGCAGCGGTGACTTCGAGAGCGATTTCCTTCCGCTTGGCTACGACGATGGCGAGACCATATTGAATCTTGAATTCGACAACGGTGATAAGTCTGCTACGTATCGTTTTGAGGTCGGTTCGGGCGACATGTCGTTTGATTCGGAGTAGTGAGGCAGACGAAAGCCTAGACGCGAAGATATAGACACGCTGTTTGATGAAGGCGCCGGGGCCGTGATCGGCTCCGGCGCCTTTGCCTTTACAATGGGGTCATGGAACAGATTATTTTGAACATACTCGAGGCTCTGCGTCGCGGTGAGACCGTGGACGACAAGGCGCTCGTCAAACTATACATGCCGAGGCGCGCCGTGAGGGGTGCCGACAAGCGCGATTTGGCCAAGCGTCGCCTGCTGCCGTTTACCAGCGGGTGAAGCGCGAGGAGCCGGCTCGGTGGGCTGCGTGGAATGTCGATTCCGATCTGGAACGTCAACTGCTGCAGGTGCTGCGTATGAAGCCGCGCCGCACGGCTTCGGGCGTGGCGACCATTACCGTCATCACCAAGCCACGGCCATGCTCGAGGGCGATTGCCTGTTTTGCCCCAACGACCTGCGCATGCCCAAGAGCTATTTACATGCTGAGCCCGCGTGCGCCCGTGCGGAGCAAAACTGCTTCGATCCGTATCTGCAGGTGAGTGCCCGTTTGACGGCGCTTTCGCAGATGGGACATGCGACCGATAAGATCGAGCTCATTGTGCTTGGCGGTACCTGGAGCGACTATCCGGAAGGCTATCAGACATGGTTTATGTCAGAGCTTTTCCGTGCGCTCAATGACGATGCCGTCGCCGGCGTGGCGGCAAACCCCCATGTTGGCGCGTCCGGGCATCAGCCGTGCCGAGGCAGGGCGCCTGCTCGATGACGCTCCCGCCGATGCGCTGCCGCCGGTGGTAACAGAACGCCGTGAGCGCTATCGGGCTGCCGGTATTGCGACCGACGAGGCCGAGCTTGCGAGCGGTGTTGCCGACGAGCGGGGGGCGTGTGGATGCTGCCGTGGGTGGCTATAACCGCGCGGTGCGTCGTCTGTACGGTCCCGGTACGCCGTGGGGCGAGGTCGCCGAGTGGCAGACGACCACGATGGAGGAGCTTGAGCGCCAGCAGCGCATCAACGAGACGGCGAAGCATCGCGTGGTGGGGCTCGTTATCGAGACGCGCCCCGATGCCGTGGCGCCACAGGCCCTCACGCTCATCCGCCGCCTGGGTTGCACCAAGATTCAGATGGGCATCCCAAGCCTCGACCAGCATTTGCTCGATATCAACGAGCGTCGCATTTCGGTGGCGCAGATCGAGCGGGCGTTTTCGCTTGCGCGCCTGTTTGGCTTTAAGATTCACGCGCATTTTATGCTTAACTTGCTGGGCGCCACACCGGAGGGGGACAAGCGTGACTACGAGCACTTTATGACCGAGGGGGCCTTTATGCCCGACGAGGTCAAGGTCTACCCGTGTGCGCTCATCGAGGGCTCGCGTCTGGTGGGCTGCTATGAGCGCGGCGAGTGGCGCCCCTCATACCGAGGAAGAACTGCTCGATGTGTTAGCCGACGACATCGTGGTGACGCCGGCGTTCTGCCGTATCAGTCGCATGATCCGCGACTTTAGTTCCGACGACATTATGGTGGGCAACAAGAAGCCCAACCTGCGTCAGCTCGTCGAGAATCGCTTGGCTGCTCGGGGTGACGGTGCGAAGGTGCGCGAGATTCGCTATCGCGAGATCAGTACCGCGGGTGCCGACTTGGATGAGCTTTCTCTTGATGAAGAAGTGGCGTACGAGTCGCCTGGTGACGAACGAGCGCTTTTTGCAGTGGGTGACGCCGCAGGGCAAGATCGCGGGCTTTTTGCGCCTGTCGCTGCCCCCATTCAGCTTTTTGTTGCCGCGCATGCGGACGAGTTGCCGACGACGCCGGACGAGGCCGATGATTCCCAAGGTAACGTGGATGGCCTGGCCGCACGCCTGGGCTACCAGGGCCAGGCGGCGCAGCATCACGGGTTGGGGCGTTTGCTCGTAGAGCGTGCGTGCCATATTGCTCGGGACGCGGGCTATGCGCGCATCAACGTGATTAGCGCGATTGGCACACGCGAGTACTATCGCCATCTTGGATTTTATGACCATGGCCTCTATCTGCAAAAAGGAGCTCTAGATGAACAAGCCGAGTGTTTCTGCCGGCGTCGTTGCCGGCGTTGCTCTGGGAGCCGCGGCGCTTGGTGCGGCCGCTGTCGCTGTTCGTGCTGCCTGTCTGCAGGTTGCGCGAACCCGCAATGGGTTGGCGCGTGTGAAGCGCGTGCACGATGAGAGCAGCGATGAGATTCGCGTGCTGGTGCAAGGCGGCGTCTACCAAAGCGCGAGTTACGTTGGCGAGCGTTGGGCAGAACCCGTCTTTTGCGTACTATCGTGCATTTGACGATGTGTTTGAGTCCGAGGACGCAATGCGCGACGCTTATGGTCACGGCATCGACCGCATGCTTATGCTCGGCGGCGGCGGGTTTTCCTATCCCAAGTTTGCACTGTTGTCGCATGAGGGCTTGCGTATGGGACGTCATCGAGTATGACGGAGAGATTACGCGCCCGGCGCGCCGCTGGTTCTATCTGGACGAACTGGAGCACACGGTGGGCGATCGCCTGCGGGTGATTACCGCCGAGGCTCGCTCGTATCTGGGTGTGACGAGCGTGGGCCATCGTCGCTACGACGTCGTTGTGAGCGATTGCTTTGGCGGTGCCGAGCCCGTACGCGAGTTGGCGACGGTTGAGGCGTTGCGTTTGGTGCGGGGTAGCTTGAACTCGGGCGGCATCTACGTGGCCAATATCGTGAGCGCAAACGAGGGGAGCGACGTGACGTTCCTGCGCGACTGCGCTGCCACGGCACTCGAGGTATTCGCCCACGCCTGGGTGGTCCCATGTGGCGATGCGAAGTTCGGCGGCGAGGAAAACTATCTGCTCATCGCCAGCGACGGCGACTACGCCTTTGCCGAAGCCGTGCCCTTCGACACCGACTTCCTCGGCACCGTCCTTCATGACAAGTAAGTCTCCCGTCCTAAAAAAGACTGGTCTTAGGCGTGGTCGCGCCAGCTGAGGACGCGCTGCTTCATGCCCTCGATGTCGAGCACGCCTTCGGCGAAGCCTTTGCGCACAAGCTCCTCGGGAACGTACTCGTCGTAGCGATCAAAATAAGGCACCTCGCCGGGATAGACGAGGTCGATGGGGTCGAAGTCTTTCTCGGCTTCGGCGGCGAGCACTTCAAAGAACGTCTCCTCGTCGGCCTTCATCTTGAACTGCATAAAGTACGGACGTGACGGGTCGAGTCCGCGAAGGCCCAACTCAGCCGCGCACTTTGATTTTAAGCATGCGCTCGAGTGCTAGGAAGGCGTAGCTACCCAACCAGGGGAAGAGCACCCAGGTGTCGCCACCCAGGTTGATGAGCGGCTTAGTCCCCGCGCCCGAAATCTCGGCCGTATGGCGAGCCTGCGCAAGACGTGCCCGTGCGTTGCCCATGAGATACGGATATGCCGCATGCTCGTTGAGCGCCTTGGCGCAATGCGTTCGAGTACGTGTGTGTATTGATGTCACCGGGGCAGTCGCCAAAGTAGGCCGGCACACGGCCCTTTGACCTGCGTGGCAAAGACGGTATGACGCTTCCAGTCCACTTCCTCGACAATCCAGCAATGGCCTGCGATGGCGATGCGCTCACCGGGCGGTGGGGGATTGACGATCGTGCCCAACTCGGCCGACTCGCTGCGAACGGTGAACTCCTCGTTTTCCTGGAACACGGCGTAGAACTTAAAGTTGTTGATGATGCGCTCGCCCGCGAGACCCACGATGAGCCCACCGCCCTCGGTGACCTGGATGTGGTCGATCTTGATGAGGTGACGCAGCAGTACGCGATAGTCATCGGCCGAGACGCGGTGAAAATAGCTGAGTGTGAGCACGCGCTGGGCAAGCTCGGCCGGCGTGAGCTCGCCGGTGCTGGCGAGGGTCGACATGGTCTGGTGATAGAGCAGACTGTAGGGGAGACGATCGAGCTCGGGCGGCTCGACCCACTTTTCCTCGCGATAGAGTTGTACGAGCGCGATGCCCTGCAGGAGCTTCCAAGGAATGGTCTCGGGCATCATCGTGCGCGGCTCAGGCTCTTCCTCGCGCATGACAAACCACATCTCGGGCGGAAGGTCGCGGCGTCCCGTGCGGCCCATTCGCTGCAAAAAGGAACTGACGGTAAACGGCGCATCGATCTGAAACGCACGCTCCAGACGGCCGATATCGATACCGAGCTCCAGCGTAGAGGTGGTGACGGTTGTCTGTGCCTGCTCCTCATCGCGCATGAGCTCCTCGGCCGTCTCGCGCAGCGATGCCGAAAGATTGCCGTGATGAATGAGGAAACGGTCGGGCTCGTGCCGGCTCTCGCAGTAGCTGCGCAGCATGGAACACACGGCCTCTGCCTCCTCGCGCGAGTTGGCAAAGACCAGGCACTTGCGGCCGCGCGTATGCTCAAAGATATAGCCCATACCGGGGTCGGCGTTGTCGGGCGCCGTGTCGGTGGGGTTGAGAAGCGCCTGCTCGGTCGCTCGTGGGATGTCGACTTCGCCCTCGGGGGCCGAGGAAGTGCGACGGTCTTTGGGAGCGGCTTTGCCCCGTGCCCGCTCACGACGTTGACGGCGCTTCTCTTGTGTGAGCTGTCCGCTGTGACGCATGTCTTGGGCGCCGGCGGGCAGTGCCGCGGATGCCGCCGCCTCGATGCGCTCGCACGCAAGCACTTCGGCCTCTTGAGGACCCGTGCTCTCGAATCCCCGCTGCTGTGCCTGGGGACCCGAGTTGTAGAAGTGCTCCATGGAGATGCGCCACACGCGACGCGGTTCCTCAAAACGGGGGATAACGCAGTCGCGTCCCGTTCCCTGCGAGAGAAAGGCGCCCGTGCGCTCGGGGTCGCCGATGGTGGCCGAAAGGCCAATGCGGCGGGGCTGCACGCCTGCCATGCGCGAGAGGCGCTCGATAAGACAGAGCGTCTGCCCGCCGCGGTCGCCGCGCATGAGCGAATGAACCCTCGTCGATGACGACGTAGCGCAGGTCGCAAAACATGCGCGGGATCGCCATGTGCTTATGGATCAGGAGCGCCTCGAGCGATTCGGGCGTAATCTGAAGGATGCCGCTCGGCTTTTTGATGAGTTTGGCCTTGTGCGACTGCGAGACATCGCCATGCCAGTGCCAGACAGGGATATCGGCCTCTTCGCATAGGTCGTTGAGGCGGACGAACTGATCATTGATGAGTGCCTTGAGGGGGCCGATGTAGAGGGCGCCAACGCTTGCGGGCGGGTTCTCCCAAAACTCGGTCAGGATGGGAAAGAAGGCTGCCTCGGTTTTGCCGGAAGCTGTGGATGCCGTCAGGAGCACATTGTCCTGCGTATTAAAGATGGCGTCTGCCGCTGCAACCCGGATAGAGCGCAGACTCTCCCCAATCGTGGGGAGTAGATGAAGTCTTGGATAAACGGGGCGTAGCGGTCAAAGGCGTTCACGGGGCCTCCTTTCAAAAACGAATCTCTCAACGCGGTGGGCAGTGGCTTGCTGCATTACTGCCTCGACGTTTGCCCAGATAAAACCTGCCAAAATAAACCTGTCCCTTTTTTGGCAGGTTAGATGGTGAATTCGGCGAAGTTGCGGTCGCCGCCTGCGGCATCGGTGTCGCCTGTTGCGGTTGCCGGCGCCAGCGCGTCGCCCCCGACGCTTTGCAGCAGCTCGGCCACATTTGCATCGGGGTTCTGACACAGGATATCGAGCAGCTCGATAAAGTCACGGATGACCTCACGCGGTGTCAAGTGCGTATCGGCTCCCACGCGGCCAAACTCGATCTTGAGGAAGTCCACCAAGTCGTTCTCGGTAAGCGTGGGCGTCCAGCCAAAGTAACCGGCGTGAATTTGCATGAGTTTTTCGATGAGCACCAGCAACTCCTCGTAGGTGAGTGGCTGCAGACGGATGATGGGCGCGAGCATGTCCTTAAGGTCCTCGCGCGCAAAGCGACCCTGAGCGAGTCGGCTGCGCAGAGCCTCGTAGGAGAACACGCCGCGGCGGCGGTCTTCGATGGAGGTTGGAGTGCCGCCCATGATCATGCCCAGGTACTGCGCCTTGCCCTGGAGCGTGTCGTTGTACATAGTCAGGATCTTCTCGTAGTTGTATTGGCGCGTGATCGCGTTGGGAATCTTGTACAGATTCACGAGTTCGTCGATGAGCACCAGCATGCCCTTGTATCCGCTGCAGACCAAAAAGCGTGCAATGAGTTTGACGTAGTCGTACCAGTCGTCATCGCTGATGATGGTCGAGGAGCCCAGCTCGGCGCGTGCCTCGCTCTTGGTGCGGTACTCGCCGCGAATCCATTTGGTCACGCGGCTCATGGCCTCTTCGTCGCCCTCGGATACGGCCGTGCGATAGCGGCGGAGCATGCGGGTGAAGTCAAAGCCGTGGACCATCTCCTCGAGCGGGGCCAGTTGGGTATTGACGACCGACTCGTCGACGTCGGCACACGAGGCGACCCAGCGATCCAGAATAAGGTTGAGCGCACCGCCCTCGGGGCGCGTCTTGGTCGATATATTGCGGATGAGCTCGCGGTAGGTGGCAAGGCCCTGTCCTTGACCGCCCTGCAGGCGGCGCTCGGGCGACAAGTCGGCATCAGCGACGACGAATCCCTCGCCCATGGCGTGCGTGCGGATGGTCTGGAGCAAAAAGCTCTTGCCGGCGCCGTAACGACCGACCAGAAAGCGGAAGCTCGCGCCACCGTCGGCGATGAGACTCAGATCGGTGAGCAGGGCGCGGATCTCGACCTCGCGCCCTACGGTGATGTAAGGAAGGCCGATGCGCGGGACCACGCCACCCTTGAGCGAGTTGAGAATGACGGCGGCGACGCGCTTGGGCACGCGGGGTGCTGCGGGTGCGGTATCACTCATGGTCTAGGTATCCTCTCACGTCTGCTTCGTAGTCCTGGATAATTTGCGGTCCTGCCGCGCCAAATTCAATTACGGTGTCACCTACCAGGTCAAAGAGCGCCTCGTTGATGGTATCGACGAGCATGTCCTCGCTCTGCCCCGATTGCACTACCGCCGATTCCGCCTGTACTGCGTTGTGCTCGAGCAGTGCGCGGAGATAGGCGTTTGCGGCGGGTGCGAGTTCGCTCGTGGCGTCAGCGGGCGCAGCAGCTGCGAACGCGGGCGTTGGCGCGAGAAGCGGTGCCACGACACCAAACTGTTCGGTGGATATGGTCGGCTCGTCGGCCTCGTCCTGCCGAATGGGTGCCGCGACCGCCTCGACCGTCGCGTCGGCTACGGGCTCGGCTTCCGGTTGCCCTGAGTCCGCTGCCTCGGCTTCCACAGGTGCGCCGTCCTCGCGCTCTTCATCGATCAAAAGCGCTTCGCGCGTTTGCGCAGCGGCGCTCCGAATGTGCCCCAGCTGACTCAGATCGATATCGATCTTGACGGGCTGGTGTGCGGCGTCCCACGAAAGCCATGCCACAATCTCGTCATCGATAATCTTGGCCAGATATTTGGGGACCTTTTCTTCCTTAAGGGGATGGGCGGGGTCCAGCGCCAGGCGCAGGCGTTGGTCGCAGGCGCGCATCATTTCACCGAGCTTGCTGCTCTTTTGCCTACTACCGTGGATACGCATGCATTCCCAAAAGCCGTTTTGGCAACGGTAGATATGGATAGGATCCAGGCGATATTCGCAGTCCTCGTGGCGCTCGGGCGCAAAGAATACGGCAGAGGCAAACATGGTGTAGGGCATGGCCGTCTCCTCCCCAAATAAGCTCGCCACGATGCCGGTCTTTCGGTGCGTGTCATAGTAGCGCGCCATGCGGACATACACGGCGCATGCCACGTGGCGCAGATCGCGGTGGTGGCTGCGGTCAAGCCGCGAGTTACTTAGGTTGTACGTGGAGAGGGCGTTGATGGCGGCCATGAGTCGCTCCTCGCGCACCTCATCGGGCGGGCGGAAGGGGGAGCGTGGGCTCGGAGGTTTTGCGACGCTTGGGGGTCTGGCCGGACGGTGCCGGTGCCGGTACAAGGTCTCGTGCCGCGCGCCGCAGCTCGATAAGGGCGTTATCGAACATGACGGTTTTAGAGTCGCGGAGCAGCTTGGGGTCGAGCCCATGGAATACGGCGTAATCCTGCAACCACACGCGTGCAAACCGGTCGATGCCGGGCTCGAAGGCGCGATAGACATCCCAAAAAGCCTTGATCTTGTTAAAACCATCGAGCGGATTATCTACGCCAATGCCGCAAATCAGCTCATAGAGATACAGAAAGGCAAAGGACGTAGACGTTTCCTCGACGGTTCCGCGGCGTACCCGTGTGCGCCAGGTAAAGTACCCGCGCAGCTGGCGATCGCTCATGGCGTTGTAGGTTGGGAAGTACGACTTGAACGTACCGTTATAGGGGCAATCGTCCTCAAAGTCAGCCATCAGCTGGCCTTGGCGGTAGAAAAGTTCGGCTTCCGAAAGCCAGCGTCCCGCACCGCCTTTGGGGTCATCCTGCCAGCGCGATATCTCGCGCATCTTGCGGTACTGGGGTCGGGAAGGAAGTTCTGCATCTGACGACCGGTTTTGAGAATCGGCTCGTCTGCGTAGACTTCATGTGAGAAACGGGCGGACTGATGGGTCCGGGCCTCGGCCATAATGCGCTCGATGAGCATCTTGATGTCTGGTCGGCCACCGCTTCTCCTCTCCTCCTAACGCAGCTTCGGTGACCTAATATCATAGCACAGCATCAAACAGGTGTTCGAGATACCGCTGCGTTGATAGATTTAGAACAGGAGGGCGTAGATGACGGCGATGACGACGGAGGGGAGCATATTGGCCGTGCGGAAGGTCTGAGGACGGATGAGGTTGACGCCGACGCAGAAGATGAGCATGGAGCCTACGAGCGAAAGGCTGTTGAGGGCTGCCGTAGTCATGATGGGGGAGAGTGCGCCGGCAAACAGCGTGATCGTCCCCTGGAACACGGCGACGGGCAGGGCGGAGAAAATGCAGCCGCGTCCGAGCGACGCCGTCATGGTGCAGACGATGATGCAGTCCAGTGCGCCCTTGAGGGCGAGCGTGGACCAGTCGCCGAGCAGGCCGTCTTGGATTGATCCCACGATAGCCATGGCACCGATACACGGTGAGTGAAGTCGAGACAAAAAGCGTTGGTGAACTCGTTATCGCCCCTCGCTGCCGGTCTTTTGCGCTTGAGCCATTCGCCAAGGTTCTCGATGGCAGCTTCCAAGTTGACGGCCTCGCCGATGAGCGAACCGAGCGCAAATGAGACGATGAGCATGGTGGTACCGGTGGTCGCTAGCGCCTTTCCATCGATGATGAGCATCTTTTGCATGGTGCCGCCCAAGGCCGATAAACAGGACGCACAGCCCCGATGCTTTCATGAGCGTGTCTTGGATGCGCGGGTGTAATGAAGCGGCCGCCCGCTAATCCTAAAAAGACCGCCCGCAACTAAAAGCACAACGTTGATGATTGTTCCCAAGCCCGGCATGAGCCCTCCTGTATTGATGCCAACGTGGCAATCGTAGCAGAACGAAATGCGAGGCACATCGCAACCCATCTAATACGTTATATAAGTGGTGTTAGGAATGATGTGCAGCATTTAAGCCTCAGGTGGTTGTCGGGACATAGGGATAGTATTCAAAGCGCAGTGTCATAAGCCGCTGCGGGGATTCAATAGCCGCGGCGATGATATTGGCATCGCGGGCACGATCAAACCCTTCGAGTTCGATCTGGTACGAGACGTCTTCCATAATGTCCAGACGTCGCCAGGCTAGGGAGGGTGTCGCCATCGAATTCCAAGGTCTTGCCTCCGTCTGGAGCAACGGCGTATAGACGCAGCTTGGCGGTGGTTGCGGGGTCGACAACCGTGACCTTTTTAATTTCGTTTCGAGTATTCTTGGCGCCCAACAAGGTGAGCAGTGTTGGGGCCACGACCTCGCCCGATGGCAAAAAGACGACTTCGATGGATTCGGGAAATGCGATGATAGCCGACTTGCGGACGGGCCGATTGGCGGCGGCAACTTCGATGTTCGCAGCGTCGATGACCTCTGTGTGGTCGAGCGCGGCAAGCACGCAGCAGTTACCTTCATCGATCTCTTGAGGATCAGCAAGCCCCAGACTGTCCGCGAGCCCGGGATCGTTTGGATCGGTAGCGGGCTCATTCGGTGCTTCGAAAGAAGCTGGGACGCTGTTTGTCGGCGACGGCGTGTCGCCCGCACCTGCTTCTTTATCCGTGCTCTCTTCTTGTATGGTTGCGTTGATGGGTTCGTCGTTTGGGGGGAGCGTCTTGGCGTCAAGCGCGGAGGGGAGAATTCCGATGGCTCCGGATCCGTTCCACTCCATTTCGAGAAGCGCCGGGTCGGCAAGAATGCGTTGCTTGCTTTGCGCGTGGGCATCGATTTCAATAGGGCCTGCCTCTATCCCTCGTGTAAGGCTGAGTGATCCGGCTGGCTCCTCGAAATGAGCGTCTGTGTCTTTGGCGCTGACGGCGTAGAACAGCAGGGACGCTTCTCCGCCGCGATGGCATCGGTGTCGGCTTTTTGGTCAGCCGCAACGATGCCGTGAATGAAGGGTGGGCTGCGCATCGTCTGCATTCGCGGCGGCGCAGCCCAAATATATACCGCCTCCTTTCTCGAAAAACGTACCGTCGAAGGCGACCTTCGCTCCGTTCGCCGAGTCATCGACCGAAGCGATGTCGATGCGCAGCTCTAAATTGCATGGATCGCCATCTGCATCGAGCACAACCGAGCGCCACGTGCAGACGGCGCACCCCGCCTGGGAGCCGTTTGCCTTGTTCGAACGATTGATATCCACGACTATCGAGCCGTCCGTATTACGACGAAGGCATCCCGAGGTTGAGATTGCGGCCTGTGCGATCGAAAAACGCTTGCACGCAATGGCGCTCGACGGATTTGGTGCGGAACTTAGGGCTGCTGGTAAGGAGCCTGCCATGACGGAGTCGCCCAAGCGGCGACAGGCGTTCCGGTTGCGAGAGCGCGCCGCAGAGTGCGACGACGGGCAAAAGGTTCTTCGATGCCATGGGGTGTCTCCTTAGCTAATTTAGTGCGGCCTGTCCGTGTTTTGTTTCTGGCTGCGTTTGATGTGCAGGCCGAGTCCGGCGGTCCCCGCGCCTGCTGCTGTGGCGCCTGCTGCCAAAGCCATCGTCTGTCGCCTGTCTGCGCCAACGGTTCCTCGCGGTCGCCGCGGTCGAGCTCGAGAGGTCGACCGTCACTTGCGTGGCGGCCTGCGCCTGTTCTTGCTGGGCAAAGGCCATGGCTGGCCCAAACGCTAGGATGCTGACGGCGGCGGCCGGGCGACGGCCTTATGCCGTGTGCGCACCGGGCTCGACCGTCCAGGTGATCGTTGCAACCTGATCGCCTTCGCCGGTTACGCGGAAGATGTCGCGCGTGACGCGGGCGACGTTTCCGCTTGTCTTGAGCTTAATTTTGTCCGTGCCACCGGCAATGCCCTGGTAGCCCATGTCGAAGGCTGCATTCTTGGAAAAGATCGAGGCCCGTTCCCTGCGCGGCGTTCTGCGGCG
>VOFK01000981.1_pt1 | contig 32389 bp, 54 predicted proteins | sample 5384121 | NCBI WGS metagenome assembly VOFK01 (sample SAMN12384730, study PRJNA508395) | human gut metagenome | isolation source: healthy gut J | host: Homo sapiens | reverse complement strand
CACTTCCCACGCTTTAGGGTTAAAACCGATATTACATGTCGCATGTTCCCATATGTTCCATCCATAAGGCAATTCTCAATCCCAGCTTCACTCCCTTTTCTTCTGCAAGATCAGCCAGTTCCCGGAATACCTTGCCAAACTCTTCATATGCGGATTCTACCGGCTTTCCTTCCCACGCTCCTGCAAAAGTACTCACATGTGTAGCTCCGAATTTTCCGGCAGTGCAGATTACATTTTCCAGAGTTTTCCTCATGCTCTGCATACTGGATAGATTGCAATAGTATCCAACTGTCGTGATTTCGAATCCGTACCTGCCAACAGTTTTTCCGTGCTCAATGCCAGCTTATCAAGGTCAGTCCCTTCCAGTGACATATGGAAATTAAGAGAAAATGTCTCAAATCCTTTTCCAATAAATCCCTTTTAACCATTCTTTTTCTGCCTTAGTTCCAGGAACGCATGTTCCTATTTTTATCTGTTTCATACTTTTTTTCTCCTGTTCCTTCATAAATACTTATGATTCATACTGTCTATAATCAATCACCTGGTTTGTTTCTGCTGATTGGAAAATAGCTTCCATTAGTTTCATTACACGCATCACCTGGAAGAGCTTAATCTCCGGCTCTGCCCCATCTCTTATAACTGCTGCTACATTCCTATGGAAATCCGCAATATCTCCGGACACATGTGGCAGCTCTTCTTCCACGATTGTATCTTCCGTCTCGAGCCATGGTTTTGGTCAGACCTGCTGCTGTCTTTACCGGCACTACTTTCTCTTCGGTTTTGCCTGTTTTCCGTATAATCTCACCATTTAACTGCCAGTCCCTGATAACCGCAGTACCATCTTCACCCAGCACATACCATCTTGGCAGGGAAATATAATTGTTGGTTCCTACTTCAACCAGGACTTCCGTTCCACCTTCAAATGTCAGGGATTGTGGTGAACCCATCATCCACTTCCTGATTGGTAATATGGGTAAGTGATGCATATACAGTTTCAATTTTTCTATCTCCGTAAAGATACAGAATCTGATCCAGCAAATGTACACCCCAGTCAAGAACCATTCCGCCACCATGTATTTTTTTTTTTTCTCCAGTCACCCGAATACCCCTTGAACCATGCACACGGCTTTCTATCCGGAAGACATGCCCCAGCTTCTGCTCCTCTACAAGCTTTCGTATGATCAGGAAATCATCATCCCAGCGCCTGTTCTGGTGTACTGTCAGGAACTTTCCGGTTTCTTTGGCAACATTTTCCATCTCCTGAAGCTCAGAAGATGACAGAGTCACCGGTTTCTCTGATATCACGTTTTTCCCCGCATGCATAGCACGGATTGCAATCGGCTTATGGCAGTCATTTGAGTGGCAATCAGCACAACATCAATATCCGGGTCTGATAACATTTCCTCTTCCGAACCATACACAGAAAAAACGCCTTTTTTTTTTTGCTTCTATTCTCTTTTTTCTTCCTTGATATCATAGATACCACCAATTTCAATTTCCGGTACATTTGACAGGATTTCTGTATGCCATCTGCCCATTCCACCATATCCTATCAGTCCGTAGATTACTTTGTTTTCCCGCATTTTATACCTCCAATTAAGAACAGCGGCTAATGAACACCATCAGCCGCCGTCTCTTTTACTTACTTAATTCATCGTTGATTTCTTTGAGAATCTGATCACCACCCTGATTCTTCCAGTTTTTAACGAAAGTATCGAATTCGCTGATATCTGCTTTTTCCCATAATGATCTTTGCGAAAAAGTCTCTTCCTCCATCTTCTTCAGATTTGCCCATTTCGCTTCCATTGTTTCCGTCTGTCCGTTGTAAGCGTTGTAAACCGGAACATATTCCTCATTTACAAGTGGCGCGTCACCTACCATGATTGCAACCAGACGAGGCAGATTTGTTTTTTGCCAGATCACTATCCAGATTCCAATATTTAAGACTGAAATCATCGTAAGGCTTTTTTCTTAAGTTTCGTAACTGCTTCCATATCGTTCTTCAGCAGTTTATGTGTCGAAAAAATCTACATCATCCATACTGATATCTCCTGCAAGATATTTCGTCAGCGCTTCATAAGATTTCTCTATCTCATCAGCATTGTCATCCGTATTATACAAAGGATAGAAATCTCCGGTTCCCAACTCCGTAGATGTTACGCCCTCTTCTACCCATTTCTGCTCATTTGCAACTATGTAGTTAATGATCTTAAACGCAGCTTCCGGATTTTTGCAGTCCTTGCTCGCTACGACATACTGTGTCGTTGGCTCAGCCATATGCGTATAATATTTTCCATCCTCAGAAAGAGGTGTGAAATATGCCCGCCAGTCTGCTGAACCTGACAGAGTTGTATCCGCAAATGTATATGCACACCACCACGGTCCCGAAAAAGATTCCTACTTTTCCAGCAAGAAGTGGCTCCTTGCTAATCACTTCTGACAAGTGTCTCCGGATCAATAACACCATCCGCATAAAGTTTGGAGATATTTTCCAGTGCAGTCTTCGTCTCCGGCTGAATCGAACCATACTCTACCGATCCGTCCTCACTCTTCAGCCAGTACTGCGGATATGACTGAAAACAGCTGAACAATGGGTCAAGTCCAAACTGGTTGCCGCCTACTGCATTCATGTGGTCCGAATTTCCTGGTCCAAGAATACCGATAGTGTCATTCTCTCCATTTCCATCTGGATCCCTTTGTCACAAATGCTTTAGCCACTTCTGCCAGTTCATCCCATGTGCGTGGTACATCCAGCCCAAGAGCATCCAGCCAGTCCTGACGAATCCACATTTCGTTTACACCGCCTGCTGTCAGGTTCGGGGCAGGAATCGCCATCAGTTCTCCATCTTCATTGGTGATACATTTCTGCAGTTCTTCACCGCCGGATTTCACATAACTTTTCAGTGCATCTGAAGCATAATCATCAAAAATACTTATCCAGTGGCTGTATCATATCGTATTTCAACAGAGCCCTGTACTGGGTTGCATTTACATTCATGATTTCCGGAATGGTATTACTTCCGATACAGAGACTCATTTTTTTCATCATAGTCTGATGTAGATGCAGTCCAGTCATATACTACCTGGATGTTCAGGTTCTCTTTCAGAAGCCTTGTATAGGAGTTGTCTTCAAATGACATTCCTTTCGGAATCTTTGCATTCGATTCATTTTTCCGCCCAGATGTACCGTAACCGTCTCCGGGTATTTTTGCCAGCGGCAGATCTTCTTTCGCTGTTCCTTCTGCTTCCTTGACCGCTTTTTTCTGCCCTTTTTTGTCTGATGCACCACCACAGCCTGAAATCAAGGATATACCGTCATAGCTGCCGTACACGCTATAGCAATTATTCTTTTAGTTTCATAATCCATTTTCTCCTTTTCGTTTTTACTATTCTCTATTTTGGCCAGACTCTTTCTGACCGGATACTATCCTTTTACCGATCCCAACGTGATCCCAGATACAAAAATATTTCTGCAAAACGGGTATATGATCAGCACCGGGATCATGGCGATAAATATCTTCGCTGCGTCCAGCGACTGGTTATTTAGTTTCATTGCCTGTGCGATCTGTTCAACATTCATACTGGAATAATCCAATGTTACTACCATCTGCTGTATGTATGTCTGAATCGGATAGCTGCTTTGTTTTTGTACTTAGAACCATTCCCTGAAAGAACTCGTTCCAGTACTGAACAATCGTAAAAAGCGAGATCGTTGCCACCATCGGTTTTGCCAAAGGAATGTAAATTGAGATCAGATTCCTCCACGGTCCACCACCGTCTATAAAGCATGCCTCTTCCAGTTCAACTGGCAGATTCTTGAAAAAAGTTTACTGCCAGAATGACGTTGAAAAACCTGAAGCCCCATACCGAAGACAAGTCCCCATATGCTGTCCATGAGACCGTAATTCTTCATTGTGATATACCATGGAACAGTACCACCATTGAAAAGCATGCAGAATACAAAGATCCACATGAAGATGCCCCTCTTCGGAAACTGTTTTTTTGTTCTTGACAACGGATATGCTGCCAAAAGTATACACACCATGCTGGCCCCTGTACCTAACACAACTCGTTTAATAGACACAAGAAAAGAAGTAAAGAAATTTCCCTCTCCCAAGATCTTCTTATATGACAGGAGATTAAATCCCACCGGCCAGAGAGCAACTTTCCCTGCACTGACAGCCTCCCTGCTACTTAAGGAAACGCAAAGGACATACCATACCGGCAGGATGCAGACCAGTGTGATCAAAATAAGGATCACAACATTTACTACGTCGAATACTTTTTTTGATCCTATACTTTTTATTTTCTATCATTTACTGCACCTCCTTAGAATAGTTTGTAACCGGTAAACTTATCTGCCAGCTTATATCCTATAACAATTAAGATAACGCTGATCACCGATTTAAACAGTCCAACTGCTGTAGCCAGCGAGTACTGCAGGTTCTCAAGTCCTGCACGGTATACCCATGTGTCTATGATATCACCAGTGGAATAAACAAGCGGATTATACAAATTGTAGATCTGATCAAAACCTGCATTGAGCACATTTCCAAGTGACAGAATTGCCAGAAGGGCTACCGTTGTCCTTATTCCCGGGAGCGTTATGTGCCAGATACGTTTGAATCTTCCTGCTCCGTCTGCCGCTGCTGCTTCATAAAGGCTCTGGTCTACCCCAAAGTATTGCTGCCAGATAAACTACCGTATTGTACCCAAATCCTTTCCAGATATCTGTGCCGATCACCAAAGGCTGGAACAATGATGGCTCCCCGAAAAAATTGATCGGATTTCTACCAAATGCCTCCATCAGCTGATTAATTGGACCAGTATATCCAAAGATATTTAAAAACAATCTTTGCCAGAATAACCCACGACAGAAAATACGGTAGGTAAACAATTGTCTGATTGGACGCTTGAGCCGCTTAATACAGAATTCATTAAGCAGAAGTGCAAAAATCAATGGGAAAATAATATTCCCAATAATCTTTCCTACCGCGATTACAACGGTATTACACAGTACCTGTTTGACATCGTTCATTTGAAACATGTACTTAAAATTTTCAAGCCCGACAAACTTAGAATGCAAAAATACCCTGGCCGGATTATAATCTTGAAATGCCATGACAATACCGAACATCGGAACAATGCTAAAGAAAAACAGCCATAAAAGTGCCGGAATCAGCATAATATAATAATGCTTCACAAATCGTTTGATATACATTCCAGGGCCTCCCTTCCTTTTTGTTTAATATACACCATGATACCTCCCTTCCTTTTTTTAATTATTTTATCTTCTTCCCCCATATCCTGCTAGATGATATTGTTTCTAATCTTACCAAATATTTTTTATCACAAAAAAATGTCCGATGAAAATCGACATTTTTTACTCTCTTTTCTGTATTCCGAAGGCGTACACCCATGCTCCCGTGCAAATACTTTTGCAAAATAATGAAAATTATCATATCCAAGTTCTACGGCAATCCCTTGTAATGCTCTTCTTTCCCTCCTCTCTATCCATTCCGCCGCAGTCTTCATTTTTCCTGTGTATCACATATTGGTGAAATGTTTCCCCGTCATCTCCTTAAACCTTGTACTAAAATAACTCCTGCTCATCCCTATCCGTTCTGCCACGTCTTCAGAGCGAAGATCCTCCCCGATATGTCCATCCACATACTTGATAACCGCTGCAAAAAGCACTGATATCATTTTTCTGTGATGAGCTAAGACTCTCTTCATAAATATGTTCCCTCCAGCGGTGCACCCAGTCCAGCATCTCTTCAACCGTATCCAGCGATGGAAATTCCCCTTCTTCATCTGACAGGAGCTGAATGTTATGAAAAACTCTTAACAAAAATCCTCTCCGCACTCCGCAGACTGATTTCTTTTTGTTTTCTGACAGAGATCTTCAAATTCTTTCTCACTGAAAATCCATTATCTGGTGTGCATCCATCTTCTGTTCAGTTCTTCAACTTTTTCCTGATTTTCCTCTTCTGCATGTCCATCTCTGCATGTCTGCATGTACTTTGCACTGACCCGTTCCAGTATCGTTCCACACTCTTCCGGGGGAAAAACTGATCTTTGAGATATAGTCTAACGCACCCATACGGATTGCCGTCTGTGCATAACTGAAATTCTCATATACAGAAAGAATTACAAATTTAATTTCCGGAAATTCCTCTCCGCACATCTGCATAAGTTCCAGTCCATCAATTTCCGGCATATCTATATCGGTAAATACAATATCCACCGGATGATTTCGGAGAAATTCAAGGGCTTTTCTCCCATTCTGTACATCTCCCACTACCTCGAATCCATACTTTTCCCAGTCCATAATAGCGACCAGACCTTTTCTGGCAAGTTTGTCGTCATCTACAATCAATACTTTCATCTGTCTGTCCCACCTTATTTTCTTCCAATGTAACCTCTTTGTCCTTTCTCTTTTTTTTTTCTTCCGGTTTCCGGACAGGAAGAAGGATCGTAATTCTGGTTCCGAACCCTTTTTTGCTGTTTACAAACAAACTCGTCTGTCCATCATAAAATGATTCCAGCATAGCCTTGACGTAGCGCAGTCCGATACCTCTGTTCTCATTCTTCCAGTATCCCCAGTCATAATCAAACGGCTGGTTGATCTCATCTATCTCCTCCTGATTCAGTCCCTTTCCGCTGTCAGAGATAGTTACAACAGCAAGATGCCTTTGCCATCATCTTCAAACACCTGGATGCTGATCTTCTCATCATCCCCAAGACCATAGCGGATCGCGTTCTCCACAAGTGGCTGAAAAAAGCATACGGACCGTTGGCTGGTCAAGATAACTGCCATCTTCTATATTCATCTCAATAATAAAATCATACCGCATCTGCTGAAGTGCAATATATTCCTTTACAATCTCCAACTCCATCCGCAACGTTGTCTGGCGGCCTTCTTTGCCCAGATTATAGGAAAGAAGCTTCTTTAGTCTCTGTACAAACTCACTGATCTCTCTTTGGTGACTCATTTGTGCCATCCACTGAATCGAATTCAGTGTATTGAGAAAAAATGAGGATTAATTTGATAGAGAAGTTTCTCAAACTCCATCTTCTGTATGCTTTTTTTCCTTTTCTACCATATTGCTGATAAGATTCTCAATCTGTCTCTTCATCTGTTCTACTTCCCTCATCAGGCTGTCAAACTCTGCAATGTGCGACGCTTCATGTACTGCCTGAAGAGTGCCATCCCCAATCTGCACCATCTGTCTGCGGAATTGACTCAGTGGTCGGCAGATCATACGATAAAGATAGAGGACAGACATGGAAAAGAGCAGAAACGTTACAACTATGATGAGTGTCATCATCATTCTCCACTGGTTAATCTTCTTCTGATATATATTGTCCGGTAGTGCCACTGCATTAATGTATCCCATCTGACTCCGGTATGCCATGATCTTATAGCCCTCTCTCGTCTGGACTTCATACTCCCCCCTTTGAGAGTGATGCAGAAAACAGTTTCTGTCCGTGCATAATGACAGGATTTACGCTGTATTGTGCAACCCCTCTCTCATCCATCTGAATATAAGTGTAGGGATATCCTTCCTTATTTATTTCTTCCGGGGTCTTCATATCAGCCTCTATTTCTGTGTAGATTTCCAGTCTTTTCCCATTGCCAAAAACTACTTCCCTCATGACGGAAAAAACTGTTTTCTCACTACTCCCAAGAATAGACGCATGGGCTGCCTGCATAACATTTCCCGCACACTTCACAACCTTAGGCAGTGCGTTCTGTCTTCCGTCCAGTGTTCTGATACCGCTGATAAGTTCCTTTTTTCTCTTCCTTGTCATAATAGGTAACGCCTACCAGTTTTGTGTTGACATATCCGAGTCCCGAAAGTTCTTGTCTAAGGGATCTCTGTTCAACAAACCTGTCAAAATTATCCACAGCATCAAGATAAACTGTCCGTTACGTTTCCGATCAGACCGCCCGGTCCCATATAGTTCACAATACTGAGCATATCATAATAGGCTTCATCCGTATTCTTCGTAATCTGATCCAGATACATTTTCATGTTATTCTCTATACTGTCATTCTGTATCATTCTCAGTGCCATATAGGATACAATTCCCGCAGCCAGAAGGCTTGTCATCGCACACATCGTCAATATGCCAAGCATTTTTGCCTTTAATGTTTTCTTCTTTTTTTTTCCCGAGCTATCCCCATATACCTGTTTCTCTCCTCAACTGCATCACTAAAAAAGACTGCGCATCGGCAATATCCCGCCAACGCGCAGTCTGTATTCTCTGTATAAAAACTCCTGACAAACGCCTGTCATCAGATATCCGTGACAGATGTTGAATTTTATATAGTATATCACACGGTCTGAATAATGTAAAGCAGTTGTCCTGCTTTCCTTTTATGATATTCTATTCATAATTTTACAAATACTTTACTGTTCATTGATGTTTTCTGTCCATAATACTTTTTCATATTTTATGAATATGGATTCTATGAAAAAACCGGGACATATGGAGAAAAATTTGTATATTATGTCCTGCTTTTTCCTGTCAGCTGGGACATATGCGAAAAAAAAATTCTTATTATGTCCTGTTTTTTTGTCAGCTGGGACATATGTGAAAAAAAAGTTCTTATTATGTCCCATACAAATGTCATAACAGGACATTTGTAGCATCTTCTCGTCCATATGTCCCGTTTGACTTTTACAGAAGGACTTTTTTTATTATCTTTTTTGTCTATATGTCCCATACAGATATCACAGCAGGACATTTCAGGCACCTTTTCATCCATATATCCCATTTGTCTTACACAAAGGGATATTTTTTTGCCTTTTTATATGTCTTATTTTGTTCTTCTGGCAGACTTTTTTGCATAGAGGAGCTATAACTATAAATATTGATAAACAACAGGCGGCAGAAATCATCTGCCGCCTGCTATATAACGTATGCTGTTACACTTATAAAATTGCTGTTTCCAAAAAAGCTGAATGTCCTGAAATGAAGAAAAAAACAGCAGTTGCCTCTCAGTATCCTGTTTTATTCCTGAGCCAGTATAACCAATCACATCAATTCCTGCCTGTATTGCCGCATGAATACCGGTTGAAGAATCCTCAATTGCAACAACCTCATCTTTTTTCAGCCTGCAATAACTGTATCGCCTTTAAGTACCCATCCGGATAGGGCTTTCTTTTTTTCGCACATATCCCCACATACAATAACTGAAAAATAATCTGTCATTTTGATCCGGTTTAAAGCCGTAATAATATATTTCGCGCTCGTTGATGTTACCAATCCGGCTTTCAGATTCCGTCCCTTCATCCATTGAAATAATTCCTGTAATCCCGGCATGGGACAGATGGCATCATTTTCATAGGTATTTCCCATCTCTTTTTTCTTCTTTTCTGGTACATTTCCCATGAAACATTTTCTTTCGACCGGGCTCAAATAATGCAATATTTTTTCACGGCTGTTAACTCCAATAAATCCTTTTAACTCTTCGTGATCCATATATACACCAAACGATTTGAGAGTTTCCTGCAGATAATGTGCATTTTGAGGTTCCGTGTTTACAATAACACCATCAAAATCAAAAAAAGAATATATTGTTTCTTCATATAAATCTATCCTTTAGTTATGCCAGCAGCCGTGATGCTTTTTCCTGAATCCATGCTATTTTTCTTCCGAAAGATCACAAAAAATCGCTGTTTTCCATAGAGCAATTGGAATCTTGTACATATACTATTTTTGTATCTTTCTGGGTGATTGAATAAAACCAGCATTCTGCCGGAACATTATATACTTTTCCCTGCTCCATCAATGTCAGATCAATAGAAAAACCATTTTCCTTTTTTTTCTGCGGTAATCAGAATCGCTTTTACCATGTACAAGAATAAACTGCTCATCGGTCGAATGATGGATCTCCAAGTGTTTAATCCCAGATTAATATCATTGTCCGGTTTCCAGTTTTTAATACATACAAGCCACTTTGGATTTTTATAGACACATAAAATTCCTCTTCGTTATTTTCATACATCTCTGGTTTCATACTTATACCTCCCTAAATTTCTGTTCTTCCTGTAATTGGTACCCATATCCAAATGCACCTTCTTTTTGCGCACATCTTTGCGGCAAACTCCGATGCCTTTTTCATTGCATTTTGAATTTTTACATACATCTGTTCATCTGAACCATCTAAAATCTTATGTTGTGGGGAATTTTTAACATATCACTTAGGAATGCCGCAAAATAAGAATCTCCTGCCCCATAGTATCTATAACATCCTCTGCCAATACTGCTTTTTTGTATATAAAAATTTATCTTTATATAATACATAAGAGCCTTCTTCTCCGACAGTTCCAAGAACAACAGAAACACCATATTTCTGTGCCTTTTTCATTTCTCTCTCCCTGTTCATCTTCTGACAAATGTGCACATGACATGACATAATTGCAACAGTTACATACGGACATACATCCCTCAAATACTCATCTGTCCAGCGCATTGAAAAATCATAGGCAATCGGAACCTTTGTCTGATACAATTTTGAAAGATCCTGTTCAATATAGCTGTTAAGATTTGTGTAAATCAAATCATATTGCTGAATATAATCCATATCTTCTTCGTTGAAATCAAATGCATGATCTTTTTGCAATTCCACCTTTATTTGAGCCAAGAAAAACACGGTCTGTTTCTTTCAGTGTTACCAAAGCGAAACCGTTTTCTCCCTGAAAATGCCGGCAATGCGTATCATCAATCTCTAATTTTTTTTTAATGTCCCCTGCACACATTCAGCTACTTCATCATTACCGTATTTTCCAAGATATGCCGAATTGACACCATTCCATTTTGCATATACGCATGTATTGACACATTGTCCTCCCGGATACATTTTCCCACGAGATAAATATTTATCACATACATTATCTCCAATTGCTATAATTTTTGGTTCTTTCATAGATTTTCTCCTTATGTTTTAAAAATACTACTGCTCCTATCAAAATTGCTGACACTACTGAAACTACAGTACATACAAGACCAGGAAGCATATAGCTGTGATTTAACACATATTTTCCAATTTTTGTTGTTCCCGCGGTATCAAACGCAATTGCTGCAACACACTGACCGGAAGCAGGAATAAAATAATTTGATGAACATGCAATCCAGCCAGCAACAATAATATTTGCCGGAAGCCCTAATGCAATACCAATCGGAACCATAATCATTGTAGAGGATGACTGACTTGTTGTTATTGCCCCAACAATAAACACTGCTATGATATAAATCCATGGATGTTCATTCGTGAGAACTGACATATTATCTGTAATAAACGATGACTGATCTGCAATAAATGTATTCACCAGCCAGCAAAGACCAAATGCCAGAACAACTGCAAACATTCCTGTTTTAAATACTGGCTGATCCAGTACCTTATTGCTGTCAAGTTTTTTGTAATTAATACCGTTACGGCTGCTGCAACCAGCATAAAAAATCTCAATTACTGTGGTAAGCGGTAATTTGCTTCCATCTGAAAGTGTTGGAACTAATGCACTCACTGCGCCAAGCAATACAATACCTACCATGGCAACCAAAAAATACTGCAACAGAGATTTTTTTTTGCCTCTTTTGTTGTTTTAACTTCTGCAGCATTCTCATTTTTCACAAGAGTCTGAACCTGTCCGGATGCTACACGAGCCTGAAATTCCGGATCCTCTGCCAGTTCTTTTCCTTTCTTCATTACAGCAAGGGCACATGCGACTGTACCAATCAGTGTTGCCGGGATACAGACTACAAGCAGTGTAAAAATATTAACCGTTTTATAGTTCGTTGCTTCAGCCATAAAAGCCAGAATACCTACCGTTGCTGCTGAAATCGGACATGCCGTGATTGCCTGCTGGGGAAGCTATAATGGATGCTGAAATCGGGCGTTCCGGTCGAACTCCTGTCTCAATAGAAATTTCATTAATTACCGGAAGCAAACTGTAAATAATGTGACCTGTACCACACATAAATGTAAAAATATATGCTACAACCGGTGCAAGTACCGTAATCATCCTAGATTCCTGCGAAGAATCTTTTCTGCTATGCGAACCAGAAAATCCAATCCCCCCACATGCCTGCATTGTTGCAGCTGCTACAATTACCGCAATCATAATTAAAATAACGGTAACTGGCGGATCTGCTGGTGTAACATGAAAGAAAAAATGTCATAATTAACATTCCAACACCACCAGCCATTGCTAAAAATGTACCACCCCCTTACGTACCCCCAAAAATATAATGGCAAGTACAAGTATTAATTCTACCCAGAACATATTCATGTCCTCCCTCTCTTTTATATCTTTTTTCAGTTACATTTTGATGTGCGCATATCCGTACAATACAAACTTTAATACAATTCTCGTACATTGCTCTTATTTGTATTGTTTTGTATCTGCCTTAATATTATATTTGTATCATACCTTTGTCAAGGACTTGTGTGTTTTTCGTCAATTATTCTATATTTTTAGTTCCGATTTTTGTGCACATTTTCATTCCTGGGCTATTTCAGTATTATATATGTATTGTTTTGTATCCATAATACAATAAGCAGACAAAAACATAGGATACAATGTCTTTGTCTGCTTATAAATTCTTTTGCCCGAATTAAATATGTTCTGAATTAATACTCTACTTTCCACATATATCTACGTGTTGAAAGCGGATGTTCTTTCTTTTTCAGCCAGTTCATGGTTATAAATAGGATATACATTATTAAACAGTGAATGGTTAAAGTAATCCACAACAGAAGCATCAATTGTAGATAATCCAAGTTCTTTTGCGTCCAGAACCTCAATCCTCTTTGCATATGTATGAAGGAATTTTATTAAGCCCTTTCATCCAGTTCACGGTAGATCCTTCTGATATCTGGATCATAAACGGACGGTTTGCATCTGTGATTTCAAAACGGTCCATGGAAATATTCTCCTGTATGAATACTGCTGGAATCAAGCCACTGCATTTCCATAAAAATGCAAATACTTTCCATATATGCAGCCCCATAGCCGGCTCCGCTTCCCATCGTATAAATAACGGTATCGTCCTTGTATGTTTCAGCAAACTGTTCAGCTCTTGCCTGTACATGTTTTTCTTGCATTCCGGATAATTCCGGTAATCATACCAAGTCCTTCGTAGAATTTATCATAATTTTCATATCCTGCGGTCTGTTGAAGTGTTTCCACTGCTACGAGCAGCGCACACATTGTTTTTTCTCCAGCATAATCAATATCACCTTTGAGATGATCCGGACTTGCATCAAATGAATACTGGATAATATAGTCACCAAACTCCACAATTTCAGATTCTTCCAGCCATGTAAGAATAATAACTGCTGCTCCTTTTTTTCCTTACCAAGCTTTGCTGCTGCAATCGTTTCCGGTGTATTTCCCTTATGGCAGGACAGACAGATGATCGAATTCTCTCCAAAATCTTTTGGTGTACTGTGAACAAATTCGTTGCTGTTGATCAGCGCGGATTTAATATTTGAACACTCTTTCTCCATAAATGTTTTTGCAGGATACAAAGCTCCAAGAGACCCTCCACAACCAACAAAATACAGGCTCTTAACACCTCCTTTGTCTTTTTTGTTCTCCAAAATCTCTGCTACAATGTTTTTAATGTCTTTGCTTGTATAACTCATATTCATTTCTCCTTTTTTTATTTGTCTCGTTTGTTTCTATCCAAAATATAATACAATATAATACATTTGTCAATATAAAACAGCTTTTAAAATAAATATATACAATTCTGAAACTTTGTATTATAATATATTGTATAATACAAATCAAAACACATTACGAGGTTTTTCATGGAATTAAACAATACAATTGCCAAACCACTATACAAACAACTTGAGGATCAGTTAAAAGAAGAGATTGACACCGGAAAACGTAAAGCAGGCAAGCCGTCTTCCAACAGAAAATGAGTTAAGTACAACCTACAATGTCAGCCGGGTCACTGTCCGAAAAGCTCTTGCAGGTTTATCAGAATTAGGATATCTGGACCGCAAATCCGGAAAAGGAACTTTTGTTGCCGAAAAAAAAAGAATCCAGCGAAATATCTCAAAAAAGGTGTTACCGGATTTTCTGAAATGTGCCGTACAATGGGAGCAGTTCCAGGTGCGAAAACCATTAAAATTGCAATAGAAGATCCTACCGAAAAAGACATGGAACTCATGCATATTACACCCGATAAAAAGATTCTCGTATTGGAACGTATTCGTTATGCCGATGAAAAACCGGTATTGTTAGAAATCAACCGGTTTCCTGAATCCTTTTCTTTTTATTTGGAGAAAATTTAAATGACACTTCCCTTTATGATGTGCTGCAAAACCACAATATTATTTTTGATCATTCCGACAAAACTTTAGATATTGTGTTTGCCTCCGCACAGGAATCAAAAAAAATTTTGGGGATTTCAAAAAGGTTAGCCACTTCTTCGAATCGAGAGTACAATCTATAATACTGATTCCTCACTTGTTCAAAAGATGTAAGCAATTATGTATCGGCGATAAATTTAAATTACAATTTAAAAACTCCGGGCACATATACATTTGCGCCCGGAGTTTTATATTATTCCATGGCATACCGGATAAATTCCGCGAGAATTGCACGATACTTCTATCTCCACATTTCAAGAAACGCTTTCACTTCCTCCGGCATGCGTCCCTTTCGCCACGCGAGAAGAAGTTCCGTCGTAAGATCCGCATCCAGAATATCACAGGACTTCATCTGATCCGACAACTTGTGCATAGAAGCCGGAAGAATGGCGATTCCAAGCCCTTTTTCCGCCATGGTCATCGCTGTTCTGGCATCCTCACACTCACAATAAATATCACACAAAAGCCCCCCTTTTTTTCGAACGCGGACAACAGATAAATGCGGTAGCGGTGGGACAGGATCTAGTTTCTGCTCTGACAGTTCCTCGAGCGTGATCCCATCTTTGTTTTTTTCTAAAACTGGGTTCCCTGCAGCCGCCATTGCAAGCAGCTTTTCCTGCATCAAAGTCCTGCTCTCACATCCTTTGAGCACAATCGGTGTCCGGAGTGTCGTGATATCGACCACGCCGTTTTCCAACTGCTCTCGCAGCGTAAATGTCGATCCCTCGTGGATATCAAAGCGAATATCCGGATGCGACGTGGAAAAACTGATCAGGTAATCGGACATCATAGAAACCGTGGACGGCGTAAATCCGATGTGGATTGTTGCCGCCTGGCTTGCCTTTTATGACTTCCCGCTTGGTAATATCCGCCATGGTAAGAAGACTGCCCGCCCTGTCATACAGTGTTTTTCCTGCTTCCGTTAATGTAATCTTTTGGTGCCGCGCAAAAAAGCTGCACCTGAAGTTCTTCTTCGAGCATCTTTACCTGATAACTCAGCGGCGGCTGTGTCATGTGGAGAACGCGCGCCGCACCGCTGATCGTACCGGCATCCACAATTGCCCGAAAGTATTCCAGTTGTTTTACATCCATAGCTTCTCCTTATATAATTTTTATTTGTTTAAGGCATAAAATGTAATATTTTTCATATATGTTAATCTATGGTATACTAAATGTCAACAGAAAGTCAAAATGAAAAAGAAAGAAATGAAATGATTGTGAAAAGAATTGATTTTGAACACGGGTCCATCCCAAGTAACATCTTAAACGCAGCGATTCCCATGCTGGTGGCGCAGCTTTTAAGCCTGCTTTTACAACATCATAGACCGCATTTATATAGCAAGAATCCCGCATATCGGCACAACCGCTCTCGGCGCGGTGGGCTTATGCTTCCCAATCATTGTTATCATTACCGCGCTCAGCAACCTGTTTGGCACCGGCGGTGCCCCGCTTTTTTCCATCCGGCGGGGGAAAATAATTCCCGGAAAGCTTCCGAAATTATGAATACCTCCTATACGATGGTCTGGGCGGCGGCGCAATTGTTTTAATGGTCATTGGATTTTTGTTTGCGCGCCCGATCCTGCGTCTGTTCGGCGCTTCCGAGTCTGCTCTGGTTTATGCATACCCGTACCTGATGATCTATCTGCTCGGCACGCTGCCGTCCATGATTGCCACCGGTATGAACCCGTTTATCAACGCGCAGGGATATGCCATGACCGGAATGACATCCGTTGCCATCGGCGCGGTGGCAAACTGCATTCTCGATCCGGTTTTCATCTTCGTCTTTTCGCTTGGAATCCGGGGTGCTGCAATTGCAACCGTGATTTCCCAGACACTCTCCGCTGCATTTGTCCTCTATTTTCTGAAAAAACGATCGGAGCTTAACGTACGGTTTCTGACCAGAAGCGAACTCTCCCGGTGCACGGAAACTGCCAAAAACATTGTAAGCCTCGGCACCGCAGGATTTATTATGCAGCTTACCAACAGTTTAGTCAGCATCTGCTGCAACAATGTGCTCTCCGTGACCGGAGGCGATATCTATATCTCCGTGATGACAATCATTTCCAGCGTCCGGCAGCTTGTCGAGACACCAATTTATGCCATGAATGAGGGAAGTTCCCCGATTTTAAGCTACAATTATGGGGCACGCCGCCCGAAACGTGTAAAACAGGCAATTGGTACAATGGCGGCTATGATCTTTGCATACACGGCAATCATGTGGTCGGTCATTATCGTTGCACCGCATTTCCTTATCGGGATTTTCAGTTCTGACAGCGAGCTGATCAAAGACGCGGTTCCTGCCTTAAAACTTTATTTTGCCGCATTTATTTTCATGGATCTGCAATACATCGGACAGACCACCTTTAAATCATTAAATAAAAAGAAGCAGGCGATTTTTTTTCTCCCTGCTCCGAAAGGTATTTATTGTTGTGCCACTGACCTACCTGCTCCCATATGCGCTTGGCATGGGAACAAGAGGTGTGTTTATGGCGGAACCGGTCTCAAATGTAATCGGTGGAAGCCTGTGCTTTCTCACGATGCTTGCTACCGTGATTCCGGAATTAAATCATATGGAAAAACAAAAATAAGTTAATCCTCCATACCTGCGCGCAGCGCTGCTTTTTTGCTTTTACGTCGGAAAGGAAATGCTCTTTTTGCAAAGCCCATATCCTGCACCAGCTCCATGGTCCCGAGATATGTGCCTGCTGCATCCCGCACCGCCATATAGGTAACCAGCATGGTTTTTCCGTTTTTCTCCATCCAGATCGGCACTTTGTCGAGCGTTCCTTTCCGGAATTCCCCGATGATGTGCCGCACCTGCTGCTCCACTTTCGGGGGATGGCAGGAAAAATACCTCGCGGTCGATCGCCATGCCCGGACGCTTGAAATCCTTTGGCCCTTCATTGAAAAAGCGGTTGATATTGTCCTCATCGACAAATGTGATCTCCAGAGGAATCGTGTTGAGCATTGCGGTAAGCTGCGCAACGGTCAGGTGCCCGCCCGGCATGATAATTTCTCCATTCCCTTACATCTTTACTGCAATTTTCTGTATGCAGATACTTCTCTGCCGCCTCCCATGTCGCATTTTCCACACCAAAGCAGACCGGATAATCTTTCGAATCGCGGTAAATTCCAAACCACTCTTCCTCCGTGAAATTCAGGGCACAGTTCGGGAAGAAAAATATTGGCTTCCTTTGTAGATCATATCCTCCACGCGCTGCAACACAATGCGAAAACGTTCCAGCCAGTGATCTTCCGTCTTTTGAACCGGCAGCTGCTTTGCCAGTGCCGCCATTTCATCCCTGATCTCATCATCGGTTGTCCACATCACATCCGACGGCCGCTGATCCCGTATTTTACTTTCAGATGCGGATACAGAAGATCCCCTTTCTTTGCATAATGGATCGCAACTTCCCCTGCAGCTTTCCAAACCGCTCCAGTGAAAGGGTATTGGTTTCCTCTATTTCGTTCCTGCATTCCCGGATGACGTTTTCCAACACTTCATTTTCGCGGGTAAACGTCTGCAGCGGATGTCCGGTGATTCCGGTTAAAGCCGCGGTAGCCGCCAGCTTTTTCTTTTACCGATGCCGCAACCGCTTTTTCCGCGTTGGCAACTTTTTCCTCACTCGTTGCGCCGCGGAACAGTGCCGCATGGACATCACACAATTTCTGCACGGTCTCAAGTGGTGTGCCGCCCTGCAGAAGTTCCTGCTCCGCCTGCATAATCTCTGCCGGATCAACCTCTTTAAATTCTTTTGCGAAATCCGCCCTTACTTTTTCCAATTCTTCCCCGGCGCTCAGCCGCTCGAGATATGTTTTGATCTGTTCTACCCGTGTGTTGTGTTCCATGATTTTCTCCTTTCCCATTTATATAGACTCTCTTACAAACAGTTTTTTTTCATTCTTCAGTTACAATATACACAAAAATGGGAAAAGAATATGTTGTTGCAACCACATTTTATATTTTATTTGTCGTACTGTACAGTTTTCGCAAAGTTTGCTTGACATTTTATGCAAAGTATACTATTCTGTTTTTGCAAAGCAAGCTATGCAAAAAAAGATAGTGTCAGCCCATTTGTGAAAGAAATTTTGCATGGGCTGATGTTCAACAAAAAGGGGATCACCAATGAAAAACCGTATCAAAGAATTGCGCAAAGCCAATAAACTATCGCAAAGCGAACTGGCAGATATCGTGGGAACTACCCGCCAGACAATCACCTCTATTGAAGTAGGTAAATATACCGCTTCTTTAGGACTCGCCTATAAAATCGCACATCACTTTAACTTAACGATTGAAGAAGTTTTTTGACTTCAGTGAAATTGAGAATGAGGAGTAATTTACTATGGAAAAGAAAATGGAAAAAATGAAAAAGGAAATCAAAACACAGAACCGTTTCTATCTGATTATCGCAGCGCTTTTTCTAATTGCACAGTGTACCAACACCTCCGGTGTACTGACCTCTGCCTACACAAATCCGCACTCTGCAGAATTTGTGCATGGGTTTGTACTTGGTCTGGTTATCGTCGTGGAAATTTTTGTAATACTACAGTTTTGTAAAAACAGCAAAGCGCTCAAAGATGAAGCGCTGTTAAAACGTCTGTACAACGAACGCCATGATGAACGCGCACAGCAGATTGAGGCTCTCGCCAGCCAGAAAAGTGTACAGATTGCACTTATACTCGCTGTCGCTGCCGGATTTATTGTCTGCTATTTTAGCCTGGAAGCCTTTCTTGGTATGCTTGGTGTCGTTATACTGACAGGTGTCGTAAGAAAATGCTGTAAAATTTATTATACGCGTACTTACACATTGCAATAACTTTGACAGTGCTGCACACCATTGTAATACAACCATCAAATATCAGGAGGAGAGTATACATGAACGTTGTTATTGCCATCGATTCTTTTAAAGGAAGCATGACTTCCCTTGAGGCCGGGGGAGAGTGCCTCTGCCGGAATCCGGCGCATATATCCGGATGCAGATATCACCATCCGCCCACTTGCAGACGGTGGCGAAAGGCACGGTGGAAGCTTTGACGCTTGGCTGTGGCGGCACACGCACACAGGTATGCGTAACCGGGCCTCTTGGGAAACCGGTACTTTGCAGTTACGGCATTCTGGATGCTGGAAAAACTGCAGTCATCGAAATGTCCGGGGCTGCCGGAATTACACTCCTTTCCGAAACCGAACGGAATCCTTTGTATACAACGACCTACGGGGTTGGGGAAGTCATCAGAGACGCCATTGCCAGAGGCTGCAGACATTTTATTATAGGAATCGGCGGAAGTGCCACAAACGATGGAGGAATCGGTATGCTGCAGGCACTGGGATTTGACCTGCTGGATCAGGAAGGGGTTCCGGTACGTCATGGTGCTCTGGGCTTAAGGGATCTGGCTGTGATTTCAGACTCCCATGTACTGCCGGAACTGAAAGAGTGTACGTTTCGGATTGCCTGCGATGTGACAAATCCGCTCTGCGGTGCAGGGGATGCAGTGCCGTTTTCGGTCCGCAAAAGGCGCAGATCCTGCCATGATCCAGCAGATGGACCGAGTGGCTTTCCTCCTATGCCGCACTCGCCGGAAAAAAGCTTTCCGAAACGAATCCCGCGCATGCAGGAGCCGGGGCTGCCGGTGGCCTTGGGTTTGCTTTTCTCACCTTTTTCCATGCCACTCTGGAATCCGGTGTAAACATCATTCTGGAAGAAACCCATCTTTCCGACTATATAAAAAATGCAGATATTGTCATCACCGGAGAAGGCTGTCTGGACGGTCAGACCGTCATGGGAAAAGCACCTGCCGGCGTTGCAAAGATTGCCAAAGAATTTCAAAAACCTGTGCTTGCTTTTTCCGGCTGCGTGACAGAGGATGCAAAAGCCTGTCATGCAGCAGGAATTGATGCCTTTTTTCCGATTGTGCGGGGCGTTATTTCGCTTGAAGATGCCATGCAGACCGACCATGCAAAACAGAATATGACCGATACGGTGGAACAGGTATTTCGCATGCTTCGAACGTTTCAGAATATAAAATAATGAAGCAGATTGGTAAATCCCTGTTCGGTTGCATATTTCTCCAGCATTTTCTTCTGGTTTATGATACTGTTGCTGTCACCACTTTGCTCATCATCACGGACCTTTGCGGAATTTTCGTTACTGTTCAGAGGTAAACTTGTAACAAAAAGAACCGATGGTATAGACTAATCGTAGTCAAAACCATCGGTTTTCTTATGCAAATATTTCTGCAATCTCGCGGAACAGATTGGCCTGCTCTTTTCTGCGCATCAAAACCAGCATGCTCATGCATTTACAGAGATGGTCGATGCTTGACGGACTCGGAATGACACAGCCTGCGCCTGTTTTCTTTTATATTTTCTCAGCAGCCGTTCGGCTTCGTTATTCGTGGCAGGTACATTCTTATTATGGAGGAAAAGAAGATGATCTTTCTTATACTTTTTCATCCTTTTTGTACAGGTTGTATCCATCACGGTAGTATTTCCCATGCGGCTCATAGTCGTATTCATCCCCGGCTATGGACAGGATTGTTTTATAACGTTCTTCAAATTCGGAGACGGTCTGCGGATCTGGCTCTTCTGATTCAGATAAACCATTCCGGTAATGGATCATTTCCTGTATCAGGGAATGCATCTGCCTGTTCCAGGAACGGTCTTTTTTCGTTGTCCATGCTGTCTTTCAGATAACGCAGTACATGTGCAAGGCATTCCTGGTGGCCGGTTCCATACTTATAAAAAATTTACATCATGATCGTGCACCAGTGTCCCCTGATAGTCTTCAACGACCGTGCCCTTTTATTCCATCGTGTCCCTTTTGCCCCTGGCAAAATAGAGCACACCGCCATCCGGAACCGCACATACAAATACATACGAACTTTCCCCGTTTACACGGGCATTGGTACAGTCTGTATGCATGACAGGGGAAAGCAAAGATGTCACGGAAAAGCTCTTTGCGCTGGGATTCTGTTTTTTTCTGCAAATGACTGGCAGAGATTATTGATCATTGCCTTTTGATATGTTTATTTTTCCATCTGTCAGATCAGACAAAAACCTGCGGCTTTTATCAATTGATGTACAGCAGCCATTATTCAGCAGAAACAGGAAAGCACGTAAATTTCCTCCATAGTTAACGTCATCAATGACTCCCTGTGGAAATGGTGCATGGATCCGTTCACCTGTTTTGGAATTATAGTGCACATCGGCATGATACCCGGTCACATGCACTTCTACGCTGATGTCGATTTTCTGCTTTGTAATGGTTTTCGATGTTTTCTTAAAGTCAGGGTCATGGAGTACTTCTTCGGGTGCAGGAAGATAGATTTCCCTTGTCGGGGTGAGTTTCTTTCTGCAGTGCCCCCCTGTGTCCTGGCTGTCCACCGGGTTTCCTTCCTGTCTTTTCGCAGCTGTTGGATATTTTTTTTGCGGGCGATAGATTTTGAAGACGGGATGGATGAGTTTTCATAGTTACGGTTAATCTGTGCCGTCAGTTTCTGTACTTTTTGTTTTTCATCATCAAGCTCTGTCTTTACTTTGTAAAGTTCCCGTCTCTGGAAAGTTACTTTTTCAAGGGCAGTGTCGCGCTGTCTTTCTGCACGGATGGCCCTTTTTTCCATCATATCCGCCTTTTTTACTGCTTCGGCGACCATACGGTCGCATTCTTTTTTTGCAGCTGTTCAAAAATCTCAAACCATTGATTCCGAATCGTAATGGCATGGCTGTGTTCTTTTTGCTACAGCTGCTTCCAGTTTTGCAATTTCTGCGTTCCCAGGGCACGCACCTGTGTAAGGTGCTGTTTTTCCATTCGGATATATTTTTCTCCCGATTGAAAGGCTGCAAGTTCTTCCTGTGCTTCTTTCAGCCTGTATTGAAGTACTGTAATGGTTTCAAAAAGAATTTCCCATCCCCATGCCGCGTCCTTTCCTTAAATGTTTGTCAGATCATCAATGATTTTTTTTTCTAATTCTGCATTATGTTCCTCAAGGGATTTGATCAATGAGGACTGGGATTCAATGACCCTGTGCTGCAGTCCGTTTGTATGCTCAAGACTGCCTATAAGTTCTTCATATGCTTTGAGTTTGCTTTTTTATCATCTGCGTTCATTTGTGCCTCCTTAAGTATAGGATAAGTACAGCAAAAAACAGGGACGAATGGGAAATCGGACGAATTCCGGGACTGGCAGAATGACGGTGGATAACCGGAAGAAAAATGAAAGAAGCAGGACTGGAAATCCGTATTCCAGCCATGTAAAAGCAGGAAAATATGCAGGTACTGTTTATAATTTCAAAAGAAAAAGCAGGATTCGGAAGTCGTTAACGAAACTTTCCATCCTGCTTGAGTTTATCCACAAATATATTTTTTTAAATTTCGTCAGTTTTTACAATGGTCTGAACAGTAACGCTATGGGCAGGCTCTCATATACTTCATCAGCATAAATATATACATCACACCTTCCTCTGTGATAGAATGTAAAAAACGGAGGAAAATACTATGTCAATCAAAACATTCAGATGAAATCAGAAATAAATATATAAAAAATCCACCAGAAGGCATGACCGCTGATGACATCCGTCACATGAGTGAGAATGATTTGCTTGATATGGATTACTTCTTAAATGAAGACGATGAGTTTGGTGAAGACTTTCCTGGAGCTGAAGGCTTCTATATCTTCTAAAACCTATCGTTTACTTTGTCGTGCCCGCTAAATTGCGGGCCTTTTCATATCTAGCTATCCCAAAGTTAGAACTTTCCTATAAATTAAAAAGACGAAAAAATAAACGATACAGATTTCTCTGTATCGTCCATTTTTCTTTTTTGATTAAATCAATGTAAAATCAAGCCGAGGCAGACTCCTGTCAAAATGATTTTTGCAGTTCTTTTTCAAATCAGGTATCTCCTTCCTGCTATCTTTAGACCAGATGGTACATGTAAACCGTTTATTCACTCAACGACATCCGATACAGGAATGCGGCTATTTCCGCTCTTGTACAGGCAGCATCCGGATTGAATCGTCCTTTGCTATTCGCTTGTGCGATACCCTTCTCTTTGGCCACGCCACTGCCTGTGCGTAGTATTCATCAGAAGAAACATCTTTAAAAAAGCTGTCTCTTGCTCTGCTGCCGGTTTTTCCTTGCGCACGCCATAGCATTGTGATCGCCTCGGCTCTCGTTATCGCAGCATTTGGTCTGCTGCCATCCGAAATTCCCTGGTTTTTTAGCCCATGCACGTGCTTTGCTGTACCACTTCTTTCCACCTGTCAGATCTACGTCTTCCCATCGTGCGAGAATCGTCCATAGCCGTGCCCGGGTAATTTTTGCTTCCGGTGCAAAAGCCGTACTGCTCTTTCCATTCATCAGCCCGCGTGCACTTACAAAATCAATGGAATCCTTCGCCCAATGTTTTTTGTATCCTTAAAGTTTTTCGCCTTATCTACGAGCTTCACTGTAGTGTCTTCGTCCACGATCAGCTGAACTCCATCTTTTTGCAGCCACTGATTTCGCTTCACAATTTTCTCAGTGCCATCGGCATTGACAAGCACTGCGACTGTACCTGCGGTCATATTTTTTACCGGAATCTTCACTTTCGTTTTCCCTGCACCCTCCGGTAGATTGATGGTCACAGTGGATGCAGCTTTTTATTTTTTTACCTGCCTTTACTTCAACCGGAAGTTTAACTGCTTCACCTGATTTTTTTTCAGCATTTGCGATCGCCTTTTCACTAAGCTGCACTTCTGCTGTGATCATTCCTTTTTTACCGTTCACTATGGCAACAGTCGTTCCATCCGAATCCTTGATGTCCGGCGTAGTTGTTGCAGATGCATTTCCGTTAGCTGCGCCGCCTCCCGCGGTGGCACCTCCTGCTGCACCGCCTCCTGACGAGGATCCGCCTCCTGCTGAAGATCCGCCTCCTGCTGAAGATCCGCCTCCTGCCGTGGAACCGCCTCCTGACGATGATCCACCTCCTGACGTTGTTCCTCCGCTGACATCCGCTTTTTTCGTTACGGTTACGGTAACACGATTACTGTCGGCCGCAAGATATTTCTCATTATCACCGGAATAATGAGCAGTAAATGTATAAGTACCAGCTTGATCGAGCCGGATCGTCTGAGCCTCCCCTGTGCCGGATATCGGCAGCGAAGGATCTGCCGTGTAAGTTACTCCCGCTTAAATCCACACCAAATCCTGAGGTTTCGCTGACACTTAACATGACCTGTTCTCCTTCGGTCACTGTATCCGGGCTTGCCGCCAGCAGAATGACCGGAGCTTTCTTAACATTCGGTGACGGTGCGATATATTCACTCCATCTTGCATACAACACCGTATTGCTGCTATATACTCTTGTCAAATCAACTTTCTCACCACCTGTCGTATACCATCCGTCAAACACATATCCTTCACGGTAGGGTGCCGGAAGATCACCGAGTTTTCCATTGATTCCGGTCGTTTTTGTTGTATTTTCTCTTCCGTCATTATAACAAAAAGTAACTGTATAACTCTTTGCAGGCTCCGGTGCCGGCAAGATATCCTGACCTTTGTTTGGAAGCGTTCCTTCGTAAGCAAGAACAGTTCCCTGCTCATCCCTCACTGCATATCCGACCGTGTCACCGGTTCGCAGATCTGCATTGACGGGATGGTATATAAGAGGGAACAATTTTTCAAACCGGAATTAAAATCGCTTCCATGATATTCCAACGTTCCCTTCGGGCGGAAATTGCCCTTTTCCGTCCAAAGCGGAATCTTGAACGTTTCTGACGCTGCTACAGGCTGACCATCAGCAGTAGCAATGGTTCCGTCATCATGGTTTACCCATACCTGTAATGTCACCTGACTGAGCTTTGTATCGGAAAGGTTCTGCACGATTGTACGCAGCTCAATCTTCTGCCCCTTCATCTCTGTCGGTTGGAAAGTAATTTTATCTGCCCCTGTCAAAAGGCGTGTCTTTTTGTCTGCGTCAAATTTTGTATAACCCCAACCGGTTGCATCACTAAAATCTGAAAGCTTCGTATATGCATCTGTGCGCTTTGTCACTTCCGGTTCTGCCACATACAGATCCGGACCCTCTGTGACCAGCTGGCGCATCCGCTTATTTCCCTGCAGCTTACATACCTCGCAGAAACCATTCCAGGTCTGGCGCATCATACATTCACGGCTGGAATTATAAATCTTATCCGTATCATAATCTGTATGAGGAACACTGTATGTCTTCCGGAAGCCAAGCAGCTGTCTCCATTTTACCTGTTCAGGATCACTGATCCCCGTTCTGTTTAGCGAAGTTTTTTTTCAGACGCTTCTCCCATAAAAAGATCCGCTGTTGTACTCGTCTCCAAGCCATAACAGACCATGACCAAGCTCATGCGTAAGCGTTTCGACTGCACGCTGGCTGTATGCAGGGCTGACAATATAATGGAATCCGTAATCAAGATCGTTGAATGCCCCGCCAAAATCATTTGCAGAATTGACCAGAAGTACGAACTGGCTGATGTAGTCATGTACATTATTTATACTTTTCAAAATCCCAATCTACATTCGGATCTGCCTGCTGCGGAATATGGGCATCATGCACTTTCTCGATAAACGCCGGTCCGATACACCGTTCAAAAAATATGGTTCTTCCACTGACTTCCATTCACGGATATATTCTTTCCCCATACATCGAAAAAAATGTACTGTCATATCCATCAATGGCACTGTACGTTTTATCCGATGCCGTACATAATGCATATACATTGAAGCGATCCTTGTACGTCTTATATGGCTCATACTGCATCGCGCCTTCCCATAACCGTTTGGCAGCTGCAACAAATTTTTGCTGCTCGCCTTTTGTGTAACCTTCACCGCAGATGACGACAACCATATTCTCATTATCGCTGCGCGTCTTCTGGATGACCTGGATAGGTATCGTGGCAGATTCGTATTTCTTGCTCTTGGAATAATTCGGTCCAAGATATAACTGTATACTCTTGTCAAGCGAAACATCCCACTCCTGCCCCGGTGTTGGCATCCATCTCCGGAAACTGTAAAGTTCTCCTCCGGTTTATTTACGGCTGCACCGCGGTAAGGGGAATCAGCTGTACCGTCTCCACCAGTCACCTGATAATATTGCGTATCAAGATAAAACGCCGGACGGACACCATAAAAGCCTAAATACGGAGCGTTTCTGTCTATTCTTCCATCCGTCTCCACATAGCGCATATCGTGGTTGCAGTCCGTCACCGAGTCCGCAGCCAGTAAGGCCACCTCACGCCACCCTTATAAGCAATATGATAACTGCCTCCAAGCTGGCTGTTATTTTTTGATAGACTTTGTTTATCTGCTTTACATCCATTAAGAATACTTTATCCGTAACGTTCTCATAATAGGCCTGATCAAATCCGTTAGCGGCTGCTTCTATATTTGTGTCATAAGGCAGATCTGCCCCCTGGCCTTCGATCATTCCCGCATTATATTCCGGATGGGATACGATCGAACGCTGGGTTACCGTTTTAATCGCTGCGATCTCGTCCTCCTTAAAGCCGTTTAAAAAGCCTGCTGCCTGGTCATATGGATTCTCTCCTACAAAGCCACTCTTTGGAGGGTTTCCGCAAAAAGCCATTCTACCTTCCCGGCTTCCGCCTTGGAATTCAGCCAGGAACGCATATTGCTGTCACGCCATTGATTTGAGCCATATGTCCCACGTTTTAGGTTACGGCTGTGCGAACGCGTAGCGCTGTTTTCACTTGTTTTGGCATCATAAGCCATCGTTGCCAGCACCTGATCGGAGAGCATGAGCGGTCCCCATCTCATCAACATCGACGCAGCGCCATAAGATTGGCTGCCCGTTATAGTTTCCCAGCCTGATATAGTCTCCGATGCTAATATTGCTTGTGCCAACACTGCTCGTCTCCTCTGCGCTGCCTGTGTACTTGAAAATGGCAGCACCGACAATACCATACAAATACATAAAACAAGTGCTGTAAGCTGTTTTTTCATAAGTAGTATCCTCCCTTTCATCTGTTATGTATTCCCGTAAATAAATTTCCGCCGACTCTATAAAAGCATTCTCTACCTTATCCCATGTGTGGGTCAGTTCAAATTGTGCCTGTGTCAAGTAAAAAATAAGTCTATTTCACGGCAGCCTTCGCACCCTGATCCTGCACCGGATCATCCCAGGTCACATCAATATAGCGGTAGCTGCTTCCGTCTTTCACATAATTCCACGCATGTGATCCGCCACCGGCTTCACCCGGAACGGCGATCGAACAGATGCCGGCTTTTGCGGCAAGCAGGTTAAAAAAAACACCTGCATAGCCCTGACATACCGCCTTTTTTCTCAATCAGACAACCATATGCGGTATAGGCATCATCATATCCGTATCTGCGCGCGTTCTCATCGTAGACACAGTTTTCACGAAGATAATTGTGGATCGCACGCAGCTTCTGTTTGCGCGTCATTCCGTCCCTGATAATCCGGGGAATAATCGCGTTCGCCTTTGCATTCGCCTGTTTTATTTTACCCGTGATCTGCGCCGCACTCAGGTCATTACCTGCCCGGTAATCAAATGTTCCATCGGTACTCTTCCAGATGACCAGACTATAATTGTACTCCGGATGATGCTGCAATGCGAGTACAAATGTCTCGTAATACACCGCTCCGTCCGCACAATAGCTAGTGCTGTAATCACGCTTTTTCATCGCCTTAAGCACATGCTTATAGGCATCTTTTTCGGACTTGACGACTGTGATCTTTTTCGTAAACCGAAAAGATATGTCAAAGTTCCCCTTTTATTATACAGGAAGTCTCCTATAATGTCAAGCCCTAAATCACTGATTTTTTCAGGCTTTTCTTTAAATATTTACCTCATAAAACAGAGCCACAAGTGTATGACAGTCATTGTATCTTGTACTGAATAGTTAGAAGAGGGTGCAGTTTATAAAGCGTCCCTTTGTTTTGCTTTATAAAGGCTATAAATCCTCTGTTAACTATGATGGTGAACCTTCCGTGTCTAATGGTATCGTGTACCAACTTCCTTCGTCCCACCTGCTCATACACCGAGTGCCCGCTAAGCTTTCTAACAGGGTCATTGCCCTATGGAGTGAACTACCACAAGCTACAGCTCTTGTTTATATTTTGATTTTACTGACCTGCCCTTTCCGCAGGGTACGGATATTCCGTGGACGCTTCCCTTGTTTCGTTACCTGCTGGTCATTGTGCTGATGCAGTGCTTGTTGCACTCCATCGTTATCGGGTTTCTTTCCAGAACCCTGCCCGATTTCGGAATCATCCGCAACCTGGCAAGGCTCTGGAATATATTTATTGTGTCAGGCACCATTGTTTTTCATTCTCGGCATTGGAAGAACTTCTGCATATCTTCTGGTGAAAGAAGAACATTTCAGTTCCATTCCTCTGCCAGCAGGAAGTCACGAATATTGCGGTGTTTGATTCCATCTCGGCTCATATCCAGTTCGTCCATCGTTACAACGTATTTCGGGAAATTGTCACGAACACCGGCAAACGCCCCAAACTCACGCTGGATGGTTTCCTCCGAGGCAAGTAGATAGGAAACCTGAACATACAGCTTTTTCCCATGATCTTCACATACGAAGTCAATCTCCTTGTCAGAGACTTTCCCAACAGTCACAGAATAACCACGGCGCAGCAGCTCCATGTAGACAACATTTTCAAGGACAAGGTTAATGTCCTTCATGTTGCCACCGTACACGGCTTCCCGGACACCATGATCTGCAACATAGTATTTCTCGTTGACGGTCAGGATTTTCTTTCCCTGGAGGTCTTGGCGCTTCACCTGATAAAACAGGAATGCGTCCGTGCAGGCTTTGATGTAGTTCAGTACCGTTTCTGGTGAAACGGAGCGCCCTTCACTTTTCAGATACTTGGAAATGGCTGTGGAAGAAAAGGTAGTGCCGATGTTGGAAGTTATATAAGCAATAATTCTCTCCAGCATATCCACATCACGGATATTGTTTCGCTTGATAATATCTTTCAGCTCTACGGGAGTTGAACAAGTCCCGCAAATACTGACGACTGGCGGCATCGTCGTAGCGAAGGTTGCTCAAATAGGGCATTCCTCCCAGCGTCAGATATTTTGTAAAGCATTGTCTTTCGTCTGCACCTTCGTAAACAGTGTGATACAGCTCCATAAACTCTCTGAATGAAAACGGGTAAATCACGAACTCCACATACCGTCCGGCAAGATAAGTGGCAAGCTCACCGGAAAGCAGCTTGGCGTTGGAACCGGTAATGTATATATCACAATCCAGCTCCACCCGGAAAGAGTTGATACATTTTTCCCAATCAGCCACCTCTTGGATTTCGTCGAAGAACAGATAAACCTTGCCGCTGATTTCTTTTGTTCTGCGAAGGATTTCATCATGCAATGCAACAGCCGTACAAAGGTGTGCATTGCTCATGTTCTCAAAATTCAGGGAAATAAACTGTTCTGGTTGGACCCCGTTTTGGGCAAGTTCCTCTTGGATCAGGCTCAGCATGACAGATTTTCCACTACGGCGAATCCCTGTCAGAACCTTTATCAGCTCATTTCCGATAAAAGGACGGATACGGCTCATATAAATTTCTCGTTTAATCATGTAGACCAGCCTCCCTTCTGAAACTGTCTATATGGTACCACGGCTATAACTGATTTTCAATACCGCAAATCCAGTTTTATCAGATATAATTGATAAAATACGAATTTCGACACAATCAGGCAGTTATACCGAGCGAAGTTTGGCTATGCGTTTTTATTGTGTCAGGCACCATTGTTTCATATTGAAATATAGTGTCTCTGTGCATGTTCTATATACCTCTGATTATATAATATTCAATTTATATAATCTCTCAAATGCTTTTTTATCAAAGTCTGCTTCTGTAATATATAGCTTTCTATCGCTATCAATGTCATTCTAACTCAATAGTCATATCAATTATACAATTAAAAAGCAAAGATGCTGCTAACTGAATAACAACATCTTTGCTTGTTTAGAATGGGGATTATAAAATTTTAATGATAGTATACTGTGACATAAATATTTTTTAATGTTGCTGCTGCAACAGTTCCCGTTGAATACCTTGTAGATTCAAATTGAACATAATAATTTCCAACAGGGCTTAAATTATAATTGCCAAAATCTGCAAAAGTAAGAGAACTATTCCAACTTTTGCTGTCTGTATATCTGTCAAATGTGCCATCTCCATTATCCTCATCTTTAGCAACAAATAATTCGATGTTTCCACTACTTCCACTACTTTTTGTGGATGTAACCACTATTTTACTGATTGTGGAGCCTGACGGAACAGATGTGCTGCTGATTGTAAAAGAACCAAGAGCGGAAGTTGCCACTGTATCATTTGTTCCAAAAAGGAATTTAACATTCCAACAGAATGTCGTGATGATCCAGAAGTTAATGCTGTCGGAGTTATTTCAAATGTCATTGTTTTCTCCGTCTCCGAATAATTTTCCTGAGTTTCTGCCGCAAAAGCTGTGTGACATTCATTGTAAAAAGCATGACAACACATACAATAATAGAAAAAAAAAACGTTTTCTCATAATGAATCTATCTCCATACTTTTATGTAATCATCCCCATCTAAATATACTAAATTGAAAAAATCAAATCTTCCACCGATTTTATTATCCTCTGGTTTGATAGAATTCCATTCGATATTTTTAATTTTATCCAAAAGTTCATCTTTTGAATTTGCTTGAACAGTAGCTTTTTTTACTTCAATTTGCTTTAATTGTTCCTTTTTCTTCGCCTCTTTCTTCTCCGCAGCTTTCTTTTCCTGAATTTTTTCAAGATATTCTTTCTGACTAGCTGATGTTTTTTCTAATTGAGCAAAGAATGTTGTAGTTCCATCACTATTAAAAGAAATACCAAACTTTGTTATTTTTTTGTATCAGTATCTGCACTGTTTTCTATTCCGTTTGTCTTACCAAATGCTCTTTCAAATCCAAACTGAGCATTGATTTCATCCGACATACGCAAAGCACCTTCAATACTATGCATCTTTTCAGCATAATATTTGGGATCGGATGCCATCTTCTCCATTTCTTCCTTTGAGAAAATAACCGTAAACTCTTTATCACTTTGTGCTAAAATATCTTTAGCATTATCACCATTTTCAAAATCTGCAACCATAAAGTCCATATCTGTTCTTGAGCCACGCATATCTTTAAGCATTTTTGTGCCTCTTTACTTATATTTTTTTTCGGCTATACTTTCTGTCACATTTTTCTTGACCTTATCATTTTCTGTTGTTTTTCGCTGTTTCTTTTTTTCTTATCTACTGTACCTGCCTTGTAGGGTATTCTGATAACTTCCATAAACAGTACCCGTTGTATTCACATTCATTGACATATCCTTTGTCCTCCTTCTCTGAATCCGTTCTTTATTATTTATTGTTTCTAATATTATATATCGGCTTTATTCCGAAAACTATAATCCTCCCTGTTATTTTTATCCCATGATTATTGAAAATCTAAAATTTGAAATTCACTCTTAAATCAGATTATGCATTAAATATTATTGCTATTGACAAACCACCTAAATATGAATTAAAAGATACTTCTTGCTCAACAGAAAAAAAAGCCTATTGCAAGTTTATTGTGTCAGGCACCAATTGTTCCAATGCTGCTTCTTTTTCGATATGAACTCATTTTTTTCCATCGGCACCTCCGGATAGAAGTAAGTAAAATTGTTGCTTTCGGAACACCTGCCGCAAGTGCTTTCTTCACTTCCTCTTTCTGCTCGGAGTATATGACCAGTGAAGCATTCGGTTCGTGATAGAATTGACCATAGTGGTCAATATAAAAAAACTCACAGGCTTCAATCAGGAACTGATTCTTCGAACTTATATCTTTGGATTAAGTCCCTTTATGACCTCATTGTTTTTGGCATGTTGTTTATTGTGTCAGGCACCATTGTTTTTTTCAAATCATTCGATATAAAACAAAACGACCTCTCAAAAACAGTCGACTTTTAAATTAACTGTTTT
>VOFK01002291.1_pt1 | contig 32403 bp, 41 predicted proteins | sample 5384121 | NCBI WGS metagenome assembly VOFK01 (sample SAMN12384730, study PRJNA508395) | human gut metagenome | isolation source: healthy gut J | host: Homo sapiens | reverse complement strand
GCTGGAGTGAAATCCTTATGAGGCCATTTCTTACTTGAGGGACCCTGACAGTAATTATACCCTCAATATCGCATTGTCTGGAATGATGGGAAGAAAAGCGGCATCATCGTCAGGTAATCGATCGAAAACAATTCATTATTGAAAGGCGGCGGAATGGAAGTCGACTCCTATTGCTCGTCCGCGTATTGTTGTGAGGAAAGTTTTTCTACATCTTTCGTGACGAAGAACGGGGAAGTTGTGTTTCAATAGCTCACGCTACCGATCTTGGGCCAATGGACGATAACGGATCTAACAGATTTTCGGTGATGCTTGGGAACCTTCACGATACGGAGCCTTTGAAGAAACAACGGAAACTACATCTCGGAAACTGTCAGGGACGGCGAACGTATGGCCGAGATTGAACCTCAAATGGTATGTGTTGAAATGGATATGAATACAAAAAATAAAAATATGAAGAATTTTATGTATAAATTTTTCGGCTTTCCTTTGGGGAAGTGCGCTATGCGGCCAGAAGCCAGTGGAAAAGAAATTTTGTTTCGGGAGTAAGGATAGAGATGATTCATAAAGCGTGAATGGCTACGGGCAGATGAATCATCCGGAACATGGTCGGTCCTTCTGGGATAATGCCGCCTACTCATACTGGGAATGGAAGTTTATTTTGACAAAGAAACCGGAATATTGAATATGCCTGAAAAGAGTGGGCTGAGCATGAATCACGGAAAGCGAAGCGGGTCGACAAAAACCTGCTGGAAATGGTGCCATGGAGAAAGTGACGACGTCATACTTTCGGAGATTATCGTGATTTGTTTCAAACCCATGCCGATTATAATTTTGGAGCCGACACAAAAAATAGCTCGTGCCCGCGAAGTACGGAGTATCAGATGAGTACACCTAAATCGTGATTATTGGTGGTGGGCCGATGGACTGTATATGGTAATGCCGGCATGACAAAGATGTATAATATCACCAAGAATCCACTTTACCTGAGAAATACATGAATATCTTCGTTTATGCTGATAGTATTATGTACGACGAAGAAGCCGGACTTTGTTATCGGATGAAAAAATGCATATCCGAAGCATAAAAGTGTGAACGGTAAAAAAGATTTTTGGGCACGCAGACGGTTAATTAGCTGACCGGCAAGGTGCCGGAAAGATTTGCCTAAAACGGATAAATATCGCCAGGAATATAGACTGCTTACATTGGCTAAATCTGTTGCGTTGTCAGCAACCGGAAGGTTATTGGACACGCAGTATGCTTGATCCGCAACATGCACCGGGACCGGAAACCAGCGGAACAGCCTTTCTTTTTATGTTATGGTCTGCAATGGGGAATTAATAACGGTTTCCTGAATGCCGGCGAATATCAGCCGATAGTTGAAAAAAGCATGGTAATATTTGATAACAGTTGCCCTTCAACCCGATGGGGAAAAAATCGAAAGTTATGACAGCCTATCGGCGAAAAGGCTATACTGGGTCATAGATGGTTAATTCTACTTCCAATTTGGGAGGGGAGCATTTCTGTGTTGGCAGCTTTGTGAACGGGTACGTTATCTGAATAAATAAAATAGCGTCACTTTTAATTCAGCATAAGGCCTCATATAGGGATTTAACGGTTGAGGATTCTGTTAGTTAATTCAGTGATATTCATTTGTATGTGTGCACTCCGGCAAGTTCGGTGCTATACATACATTTTCCTTGCATAAGTAGTAATAACCATTATTTACAGATAACTGCTTGTCTGATACCTCTATTCGCATTTCATCTTCCGAAAGTGGCAGCGTAATCAGAACTTCTTTGCATTGATGATGTGCCATTCCTGTCATCAACAATGCTTAATATTGAGGTTAAGCTTTTTGTCAGGAGTACTGAATCATACGATTACATCCGGTATGTTGTTTGAAGATGAAACAATAAACTGTTCGCCTTTTAGTTTCTACGAGAAGTTCGTTGATAAATGACGCTTTCGTCTCTTTTATACAATAATCGCTATTCCGTTTATTATTTCGTTATTTAATTTGGCTACGAGCAAAATACCAACTGATAGCGAGACTGAAGTCATAATTACCTCAAATCTTCTAAGTTGTGCTGATGCAACAAGCGAAGCGTTCCGCAAAAAGTTTCTCTTATTCAAATAGGAATATACTTTTCCTTATATTCTCGACACGATATCAACTCTTTATTTTGAATAGAATGTAAACCCGGAAGAATGATTTTTCGTGACAGAATATTGAAACACCGGAGCATATCCTATGCGTGCATAATAATCGAATAGCCACGGATTTGCCGGTATCAGTGTACTCGTATCCCGTTCGGTAGCATTCGGCAAAGCTTCAGATAAAGCTGACGCATTACCTCTGTTCCGAAAGTCGATGAGTGGCGCCGGATATATAAGAAGAAGCAACTTCCCCACAAAACTCATGGGGTAAGGGAAGCATTTGAAGGGCGGAAATCGCTTCGTTCCCTCGCTTCTGAAATGAACAACATTTATTTCAGCCTTCATACCGTAGTTCGAAGCAATATCGATGAAACTGATCACTATCGCTTGAAACAATAACTTCCATAATGCTTTTACTTTTTCTTCATTGTATGCTTGTAGTTTTTTTTCGTTATTTCTGCAAAGGTACTTTAAAAAATGCATGAGGAGTAGTAGAAATGTTCAATAATGTTTGTGATTTCATTCTTTTAGGTATTATTGCACAATTGATTTGCTGTTCTAACTCCTTAAATTAATATATTATGAAAAACAAAACTACTTAGTCTGATTATCTCTTTATTTGTTCACTATTAGCGTAACAGGAGCAACCGATACAGAAGGTGACAAAATGGCGTTTACCTGATTCCTGATAAAATGCCGGGTATCCGGGTGGCGTTCCGGCCATGATGAAGTTCTTGTCTTCGAACGTCAACATCCGGTGGAAGCACAGAAAAATGCTATCTCAGGGCGTGTTATTGTTCAGTTTGTAGTTACTTGGAAGATGGAACACTAAGTCAGGCAAAGGTAATAAGAGGTGTTGACACTTTATTGGATGAAGAGGTTTTACGTGTGGTAAAAGAAATGCCTAAAATGGACTTTCGAATAGTAGACGGCAAGACAGTCAAGGTGAAATTCACGGTTCCCATTATGTTCAGTCTACAAAAAATAGTTCAAAAATGTCCCCGTTCAAACTTGTGATACCCAATGGACAGGGAGATAAAAAATAAGAATGCAAGGGTATGGCAGACACAAGTATGGTAGAATCGGTCGAAAAGGGTTACAGATTGTCACTAGGCCCATTGTTGAAATTTTATGTCTCGGTCGATAATACATTCATGAATATCATTATTGATACTAATAAAATGGGTTCGGCCAATTCTGGTTCAGGGCGAATATGATAAAGAATGTCTGTATTTGGAGAACATTGCAAAATCTGTTTACTCAGTTTTCCCCACTGAGTGTTGAAAACGGAAATCAGTGTTGAACACTTTGCATGATAGCAATTAAGTTGACATTTAAAATCCCGGGAAGAGAAAGAACCAGGGGAGTAGGAGCTATTGGTATCAGGTTCCGATGCGGATATAAAGATTATGGCTGATTAATAGGAGTTATAACTCAGATTCTGTGTGTGTTGTGACATTAGGATTTTGTTGTTATAACATACTGAATCTGAAATACACCATAGGTTGTCTCTTACCATTTTACCATATTCATGGGATGCTCTTTGAGACAAGCCATGTATTTTTCAGAATCGTCACCGGCTGATAAGACAGCTTTGCCTTGCGCAAACCTTCAAGACCTAAATCTTCTTCCCGGTTGATATAGATATACTGTTCGGGAATGTGGTTGGCAAATTCATAATTAATCATGGCATACGCACCTTCAATACTGGTATCCGCTTTTTCTACATGCACTCCGAATGTTTCATGATTGATAGGCATACCGAATGTGAATGCGACAATTTTACCGTTCACATGCAAGATACCTCCCGTCAGTCCGAGTGCCTCGAAGTTGTGGAGAGCATAAATCAGGGCGCGACGTTCGTTGCCTGTCCCCTCCTGTTGGTCACAGTTATTCACTTTACACCACTCTGCTTCCAGATCCAGACATTCCTGAATACGGTCCGGAGTGATCGGTGTATATTCATAATCCGGATAAGTGTTGCGGAACCGGTTGATATGATTTCTTTTTCGCCTGGAATTTCTTACCCTTTCAGTGTTGAAAGATCACTTCTCAAATAAATATAATCCGCATAGTCGCGGTCTTCTGTGAAAGTGAACTGTCCCGGAAGGATAGCTTCGAGATCAGCACGCATATTACTGCACACTCCCAAGCATACAGAAATGCTGGTTCTCTTTGCGGGCATCTTCTATCAGTTCCCACAATACTGCTTTCAAATCTCCTGTGCCTACGGGCATCATATAAGCAAGTTGTTCTCCCGCCCAGAACTTGAACACCAGGAAGTTGTCGACCACTGCAAATTGGGTATCATATAAGAACCTCCAACTACAAAGATTGGAGAATGAAAGATCGCAATTGCGGCGATCACTTTTCATCGTGAATGAGGTGATTGTGTCTTTGTCTGCTAATGTGATATCTTTAAATGGAATCATAAAATTGCTTTTTGCGTTTAACTCTTTATATAACGGAAAATCAAGAGATTTTGTTTTTACAAGACACCTAATAATCGAAGGAGCGTAGGTGTGAGTAGTGCGGTGAATATTCCATTCAGTGTCAGTCCCAGACTGGCGTATGCTCCATATTTGCTGCTGATATCCATTGCGGTGGAAGTTCCGACAGCATGAGCGGCTGTTCCCATTGAAAGCCCTTGGGCGATCGGACTGCCTACACGCATGATTTTCATGGTCTTAAAACCACAGATTGCTCCTAATAAACCTACTGCCACAACAACTGCCGCCGTCAGTGACGGAATACCGCCAATGGCTTTGGTTACTTCCATCGCAATCGGAGTCGTAACCGATTTGGGAGCCAGAGACAGGATTACTTCTTGGGAAGCTCCCATGAACTTTCGCAATCAGCACTACTGAAATAACTCCGACAATGCAGCCTGCCAATTGAGATAAAAGGATAGGCAACAACTGTTTCTTTAATCATTTCCAGCTGAAGATATAAAGGTACGCCTAAAGCAACAACAGCCGGGCGGAGCCAGAACTCGATCAAATGTCCTCCTTTATTATAGGTCTCGTATGAGATATTTGTCATTTTAAGGAAGATGATTAATAGGGCGATGGTCAGCAATATAGGATTTAATAATACCAGTCCTGTTTTCTTCTGAAGCAGTTTGGCAAAGAAGAAAATCCCGAAGGTGATAGCCAGCAGGAAGAAATTATTCTCTAAGAAACTCATTTGTCTTTATTCGTTAAGTTGATTTTATCTTTAAGGTGCAGTTTCTCCGACAGATGGAAATCCGTCAGGTGAAGTTTGCGCGCCAGCTTGATCTGACGCGCCAGCCTGAACTTGCGGACGATCTGATGTACCCATCCCGTTACAACAAGTACAAGCGCGGTGCTGACAATGGTCGCTGTTACTATCGGCCAGAACTCTGCCGCAATAACATCAAAGTACAACATAAGAGCCACACCGGGCGGAACGAAAAAGAATCCTAAGTTGGCAACCAGAAAGTCGGACAATCCCTGTACCCAGTGTAGTTTAATCCAACCTAATTTTAAAAAGAGGGTGAGCAGCAGCATACCGATGATGCTGGAGGGGAGCTTGATACCCGTAAGATAAACTATTAATTCACCCAAAGCCAAACAGCCAAATAAAATGGCGCACTGACGTATCATAACTAATAACCTATTGATTTTGTTTGAAAACACTGCAAAGGTAGAAAAAATAGAAGTACAGTGTTAAATATTATAATATTTTAGACTTGGGAAAGAAAAATAGCCGAAATTGTAATGTGGATATTGCAAAATTGAGTACTTTTGCAGCGCAAATTACAAATCGTAAGAACGTTTTATAATATTATTCAATATATCTATGCTCAATTTAATCAACCAAATCGTGGCGCGTGCGAAAGCAAATCGCCAACGTATTGTTCTTCCGGAAGGAACTGAAGAACGCACATTGAAAGCTGCCAATATGATTTTGACAGATGAAGTAGCCGATCTAATTTTACTGGGTAAACCGGATGAAATTAATGAACTTGCTACAAAATGGGGATTGGGAAACATCGGTAAAGCTACTATCATTGATCCTGAAACTTCTCCGAAACACGAAGAGTATGCACAGCTGTTGTGTGAACTTCGTAAGAAAGAAGGGGATGACTATTGAAGAAGCCCGTCAATTGACAAATGATCCTTTGTTCTATGGTTGTTTAATGATTAAGAGCGGTGATGCTGACGGTCAGTTGGCTGGTGCCCGTAACACTACTGGTAACGTATTGCGTCCTGCTTTTGCAGATTATCAAGACCGCGCCGGGAATCACTTGCGTGTCTGGTGCTATGTTGCTTTTGACTCATGCTCCTGAATACGGAAAGAATGGCATTCTGGTAATGGGTGATGTTGCTGTAACTCCGGTTCCGGATGCTAATCAGCTGGCACAGATAGCAATTTGTACTGCGCAGACTGCAAAGCCGTTGCCGGTATTGAAAATCCGAAAGTGGCTATGTTGAGCTTTTCAACCAAGGGTTCCGCTAAACACGAAGTAGTGGATAAAGTGGTAGAAGCTACTAAGATTGCAAAAGAGATGGCTCCTACTCTTGATTTGGATGGTGAAATGCAGGCTGACGCTGCTCTTGTTCCGGAAGTGGGTGCTAGCAAAGCGCCGGGTTCTCCAGTAGCCGGAGAAGCAAATGTGCTGATCGTTCCAAGTTTGGAAGTTGGTAATATTTCTTATAAATTAGTTCAACGTCTGGGACATGCTGACGCTGTTGGTCCGATCCTTCAGGGTATTGCACGTCCGGTGAACGATTTGTCTCGTGGTTGCTCCATCGAAGACGTATATCGCATGATTGCTATCACAGCTAATCAGGCTATTGCAGCAAAAGCGAATAAATAAGTATTAGATATAAAGTAGTAAGTATTAAATCGACAACGACATGAAAATTCTGGTATTGAACTGCGGAAGTTCATCTATTAAATATAAATTGTTCGATATGACCACCAAAGAGGTGATTGCACAAGGTGGTATCGAAAAAATCGGTCTGAAAGGATCATTCTTGAAACTTACTTTGCCGAATGGTGAAAAGAAAATATTGGAGAAAGATATTCCTGAACATACAGTAGGAGTTGAGTTTATCCTGAATACGTTGATTCATCCTGAATATGGCGCTATCAAATCTTTGGATGAAATCAATGCCGTAGGTCACCGTATGGTACACGGAGGCGAACGTTTCAGTGAATCTGTATTGCTGAACAAAGAGGTGCTGGAAGCTTTTACTGCTTGCAATGATCTGGCTCCGCTTCACAATCCTGCTAATCTGAAAGGTGTGAATGCCGTTTCTGCTATTCTTCCTAACATTCCGCAGGTAGGTGTATTCGATACGGCTTTCCATCAGACAATGCCGGATTATGCTTACATGTATGCTATTCCTCACGAACTGTATGAAAAGTATGGTGTGCGTCGTTATGGCTTCCACGGAACTTCTCATCGTTATGTGTCAAAACGTGTATGTGAATTCCTGGGTGTAAATCCGGTTGGACAGAAAATTATCACTTGCCACATTGGTAACGGCGGCTCTATCGCTGCTATCAAAGATGGTAAATGTATAGATACGACTATGGGACTTACTCCATTGGAAGGCTTGATGATGGGTACACGCAGCGGTGACATTGATGCCGGTGCAGTGACGTTTATCATGGAAAAAAGAAGGCTTGAATACTACGGGTGTTTCCAACCTGTTGAACAAGAAGAGTGGTGTACTGGGTGTTTCGGGTGTATCAAGCGATATGCGTGAACTTTTGGCTGCTTGTGCGGCTGGCAATGAGAAAGCTATCCTTGCAGAGAAGATGTACTATTACCGTATTAAGAAATATATCGGTGCTTATGCTGCTGCATTGGGCGGTGTGGATATTATCCTGTTTACTGGTGGTGTAGGTGAGAACCAGATGGAATGTCGTCGTGAAGTTTGTAAGGATATGGAATTCATGGGTATCGAACTTGATAACGAAGTAAATGCTAAGGTTCGCGGTGAAGAAGCAATCATTTCTACTCCTGCTTCTAAAGTGAAAGTAGTAGTGATTCCAACAGATGAAGAACTGTTGATCGCATCGGATACAATGGATATCCTGAATAAGTAATAATTTTATTGCTGATATACAAAAAAAGATGGACTCGATTTCGAGTCCATCTTTTTGTCTTACTTTGCATATCAAATAGTTATATCCCGTTTTTGATATGCGTTACTCCGTCATAATTCCGTTTATAATCGTCCCGATGAAGTGGATGAATTATTGCAAAGTCTTACTGTACAATACTTTAAGGGTTTTGAGGTTGTTGTTGTTGAAGATGGTTCCTTCATTCCCTGTAAAGAAGTAGTAGAACGGTATGCAGACCGGTTGAATATAAAATATTTCTCTAAACCCAATTCCGGTCCGGGACAAACCCGTAATTACGGAGCAGAACGTAGCGAAGGCGAATACCTTATTATATTGATTCTGATGTCATCCTTCCCGAAGGATACTTCGATGCGGTAGAGAAGGAGTCACCGCTTCTCCTGCCGATGCTTTTGGTGGCCCCGACCGTGCACACGATTCTTTCACTGATATTCAGAAGGCAATTAACTATTCCATGACCTCTTTCTTCGACCGGAGGTATCCGTGGCGGAAAAAAGAAGATGGACAAATTCTATCCCCGTAGTTTTTAATATGGGAGTTCGCCGGGCAGTGTACGAGGCTTTGGGAGGTTTTTTCAAAGATGCGTTTTGGAGAGGATATTGACTTTAGTATCCGTATCTTTAAGAACTGGGGCTATACTTGCCGGCTTTTTTCCGGATGCCTGGGTGTATCACAAACGTCGTACTGACTTGAAAAAATTCTTCAAGCAGGTGCATAACTCCGGCATTGCCCGTATTAATCTTTATAAGAAATATCCGGATTCTCTGAAACTGGTGCATTTGCTTCCAGCCGTATTTACATTGGGAGTGGCGCTTCTATTATTAGGAACCCCCTTCTGCCTCTTCAGTTTCACGCCTATCATTCTCTATGCATTACTCGTATGCATTGATTCTACTATTCAGAATAAAAGTCTGTCTATTGGCGTTTATTCCATTGCCGCCGCATTTATACAGCTTATCGGCTATGGTACAGGCTTTTGGCGCGCATGGTGGCAGCGTTGTGTCAGAGGGAAAGATGAGTTTGAGGCTTTCCAAAAGAATTTTTATAAGTAATCCATTTTTTTTATTTGCCTATTACCATTCCTGTTTTTGTTTAAAAGGAATGTTGTCTGACACCCGGGTCTCAATACGTCTGACACCCGGGTGTCAGACAAGTTATACTTTCATGGAAAAAAAGTAATGGATGCAATCGAAGAAATTTTTATAGGCTATATCTTTTTTCATTTAGTGGAGTGCAAATCACATTTCTTATTCTTCCCTTAAACCCCAGCAATTTGTCGCCTATCTGTTTCAATGGGAAGATAAGTGTTTCCCTGATACCAAATGCTGTCTTTACGCAGGCTTTTCTGATTGTAAACTACACCGATTCGTCCTTCCAAACGTTCTTGTAGCTCTCCGTTTATGTAAAGTGAGGTCCCTTTGGCATCTCCCTCTACACGAACCTTTGTCCATTTTTCCACAGGCAAACGATAGGAATGGAAGATGAATTCATAGCCGTCGCGCGAGAATGCGAATTTACCCGTATTTTGCCAGTTCGCGGTGAAAACAGAATGGGGACCTTTGAATAAGACAGCATCGATATTGGGCTTTGGATCTGCGTAGATTTCAAATTCCACACTATATGGATAACCGATTTCGGGTATAGAGGTAAGAACCGAGTCGTTACCTTGCAGGATAATTTCTGGCCGGAAAGCGTTAGGTCTTTTCTGTCATCTATGCTGGCCTGTAGATTTACGCCCGGTGCTTCCGGTGTTGTCCTGCACCACGTTTCGAAGGTTTCAAACGGTATGTTTCTTGTGTTTTCTCCTTTCCAAAGTTTCTCGCTCATAACCTGCATGGCAGGAAAAGGTGCGTATATGTACATCCTGTTGGCTGATTCCATTTCCGACACGGTCGTTCCATACAGCAAACATGGCTCCTAATAAATTAGTAGACTGCTCTATCATTTCTCCCTCTTGCATCATTCGTGGTGACCAACTCTCATATATCCATTGATGATCCAGAAAGTTATGGTAGTAATTCACGGCTGGTACGATATATAGAAATGCATCGCATGTATTAATCGCTTTGGCTCCTTCCTGCAGTGCGGTTTCTAGGTCTAGCCAGCTATAATTCCATGCATTGACCGTTTTTCCTTTCAGATTTACGGGGGTATTTCCTTTCATGTGTTTCAGACTTCCCCCATAATCGCGGATTTTTTCCATATTTGGTGATATACTTCAGATAGTATTCAGTGAAATAGCGGAATTGTTCCGCTTCTTTGAGGTTGTACTCATCAGTAGCCGATATGTACGTCCGGTCCGACAAATACCGGGTGATCTCCCGAGAGATATTCGTCAAACAAAGTATCAAGGAAATCATATACCTCTTTTTTTTTATAGAGGTCGAGATGATCCATACCATATTCTTTTTTTGTCGGCTGCCAGTATCGGATTGTAATGAGTGAAAGCGAGTGAGTGTGCCGGAACATCAATTTCTGGGATGATATTGATTCCATATCGTGCGGCCATTTGCTGGAAGTTGCGGAATTCTTCTTTGGTGTAGGAACCATCTTTGGATGTGAGTCCCGGAAAACGCTCGCTTTCCAATCTGAAGGCGGCGTATGTTTTGTTCCAGTCATTATCGAAAAACTCAACGAAACCATTATCATTCAGATGTATTTGCAGTTCATTCATTTTATAGAACGAGAGAATTTTTACGTAATCCTGCAAATAGTCCATTGTGAAAAATTTCCTGGCTACGTCAATCATCAGTCCGCGGTGAGCATACTGCGGATAATCCAATGCTTTTCCTTTCATGAGTCCAAAAGGCTGGTTATGGATCATTTGCAACAGTGTGCGAGTTCCCCAGAATACTCCTTTTACGGTGGAGGCTTCGATGGTTACATGGTTGCGTATATCCAGTTCATAGCTTTCTTCTCCCAATGATGAAGGCGATTTTTTCACTGACAGATAGATAGAATGATTTTTCGGTTTTCCGGAGGTTACCTGATAATTCCAGCCGAACATATCTTTTAAGTCTTTTGCCATTATTTCCGCAGTTTCTTTCAACAGGCTTTCTGCTTCCGGAGCGATTATAATCTTTCCTGTTTCCGGTAGTGTCAGTTTGCCTTTTGCCCCATTCCAATGTTGTAAGGAGGGAATCACCTGCGGGATATCCGTTTGAAGCGTATACTGTCATTCCTAATAGTAGTAAGATGGATAAGATGCTTATTCTCTTTTTTCATATTTATTAGATGTTTATATATTAATCTTGATAGCGCAAAACTACGATATTTGGAAGTAAAGGGATTCTAAAAATAGACTTATAGCTTCCAAAATTCATTTTTTCAGTTATATAGGAGTATCTTTGTGACTTAATTTGATTAATAATGGAAAACAAACACAAATTATCCATTAACCAGTGGGCAATAGAGGACCGTCCCCGGGAAAAATGATGGAAAAGGGAGCAGCAGCATTAAGTGATGCCGAACTACTCGCAATATTAATAGGCTCCGGAAATACGGAAGAAAGTGCTGTCGAACTGATGAGGCGCCTGCTTCTCTCTTGTGATAACAATCTGAATTCATTGGCAAAATGGGAAGTGTGTGACTATTCCTCTTTCAAAGGTATGGGACCCGCAAAAGCATTACAGTGATGGCAGCCTTGGAATTAGGCAAAACGAAGAAAGCTGCAAGAAACCAAAGAGAGACTTCGAATCACTTGCTCAAAAAGATATCTATGATATTTTCCAACCGATCATGTGTGACTTGGAACAGGAAGAATTCTGGGTGCTCCTATTGAACCAGGCAACCAAACTAATTGATAAGGTACGTATAAGTACTGGTGGCATAGACGGAACTTATACCGATGTGCGCACCATTCTCCGGGAAGCATTGCTGCAAAGAGCTACACAAATCGCGGTGGTGCATAACCATCCTTCGGGAAATATTCATCCCAGCCAACCGGACAGGAGTTTGACAGAGCATATCCATAAAGCGGCGGAAACGATGAATATCCGTCTGATAGATCACGTCATCGTTTGTGAAGACGGATTTTTCAGCTTTTTGCAGATGAGGGCCTACTCTAATTAGTAATACTACCTTATTTAAGTGAGAATATCTTATTTATTCTCACTCCTGCATTCATTTTTATACTGCGTGGGCGTCAAGCCTGTGTACTGTTTGAATGCAGTACTGAAATAACGTAAAGTAGTGAAACCTATCTGATCTGATATTTCAGTAAATGTCAGATCGGTGGTTTTTATCAGAGTAATGGCTTGCTCCAACCTGAATTTGTTGATATAGTCATTTGCCCCCATATCGGTGATAGCCTTCAACTTGTTGTAAAGAGATGTTTTACTCATTCCGATCTCTCTGCAGATAAAAAGGAATATCTAAAGACGGATTGCTGATATTCTCGGAAATGAGCTTGTTAAACTTTAACAAGAACGTTTCATCCGCCTGGCTGAAAGTACTCTCCAGCGGTTGAGGGAAGTTGCCTATATGTTGATAGTGCTCTTTCGTTTGCTCCCGGTTGTATAGCCGGTTCTGTATAATCTTAACAAGAGTGTCTATCTCAAAAGGTTTTCCCAGATAAGCGTCCGCCCCGATTTTATACCCATACAGTCGGCTCTGTTCATCATTGCGTGCCGTGAGCAGAATCACAAGAATATGACTGATGCCGATATTCTCTTTTACCGCTTTGCACAGTTCGTATCCATTCATAACCGGCATCATCACATCGCTCACTATAATATCCGGAACTTGCTTTTGCGCTATTTCGAAAGCTTCCCGGCCATCATGTGCTATATAAATTGCTTTGAATAAGGATTTCAATTCTTTGGAGAGGAAATCTGTCAGGTTATGATTGTCGTCTACCAATAGCACTGTGTAATTCTGCGTAGAGAAGTCGAGTGTCTCGGGAGCGTTGATCTCATGATCTACGTCCGGTGTAATCAATTCATTGATGTAAGGTTTCGGCTGGCAGATGACTTCGCCCGACTCCAATCCCAAAGGTAAGTCGAAGAAGAAAGTGGCTCCTCCCGCTTCGTTGTTCATGGCTCCGATTTTACCTTTATGCAATTCCACCAGCATCTTGGCGTATGAAAGTCCGACTCCGCTACCGCCAATTTCCTGCTTGCCTTGATAGAAACGGATGAATACTTTCTCCATGTCAACTTCCTCTTGCATACCTTCTCCCTGATCCAAAACGGAAACACGGACGTATGAGTCATTTTTGCTGGTACGGATAGTGACGGTTGTGTTTTTAGGACTGTGTTTCAGTGCGTTCGTCAATAAGTTTGTGACTACGATTGTACACATACCCTTGTCAAATACCACCTCTTTTTATGCTGTCGTCGAGCTGATAATCTATTTGCACTTCCTGGGCAGCTCCCTCGTCCGTAAAATCGGCACCAATCTCCTTTATCCATGAGTTAAATGGATAGGCTTGGAGTTTCAACTTGGTTTCTCCTACTTCCATCTTACGTACGTCCAGCACCATGTTGATAAGATCTTTTCATCCGTTGAGCCTGTTTATGTATATTCTTCAACGGTGGATAAATGGCATCTGTAGAAGGAAGTGTCTTTAATATGCGGCTTAGCGGGGCATATATGAGTGTGAGCGGAGTTCGCAGTTCATGGCTGATATTAATCAGAAAACGAACTTTTTCTTCATACACATTCTGCTCGTGTTCTTTCATCATCCATTTCATCTTGTTTTCTTTGCGTCGAAGCAGAACGAAAACAATTTGTACCACAATGCCTATGCAAGCAATGATGCAGAGAGAAACGAACCACCAGCTTCTGTACCAGGTGGCAGTACGTTTAATGTGAAAAGAAACTGGGGAGTTGTTTCATTTCCTTCCTGTGTGTTACAGCTCACCATGATGGGATAACTTCCCGGAGCAAGAGATGGGATCATCAATTCAGGGTTGTAGCCTTCGGTTTTAAGGTCTCCCATTTGGAAATGATAGACTTTTGAGCCGGAGAATGTCCGCACCATAAGTCATGACACGGATCTTAATGTTTTTACTGTTCCAGGGGATGGATATCTTGTCTTGATTGAGCTGATACATCCTGTTCTCTCCGTTTATGGTCAGTTCGGCAAGGCGTATTTCCGGAGAGTCACTACTCTTTTCTATTTGAGTGTCTGCATTGATACATAGTAAGCCTTTTACACCTCCCATATAGATGTTGCCTTTGGGGGAAATGAGACGGGGCTCGGCCAAGTATTCATTGGGGGAAATTCCATCCGCTTCTCCGAACCATACAAAACGTTTGGTATCGGTGAGCCATATAAAGAGTTTCTGTTCAGCTCCTATCCACACTTTTCCTTTATTGTCGCATAACACGGTATTTACTTCATTAAATAAGGTGGTAGGAATTCTTTCGAATTTGCGGGTATCAGGGTGATAGGTGTACAGGCCACGGGTGCCTGCAATCCAGAATACGCCCTTGTCATCCCTGGATACAGCATTGAAGAATCCCTGTGGAGCACTTGCAAATATCTCCACTGTGTCTTTTTTACGATCCAGTCTATATATATTATAAGGATCGTTCAGGTAAATGGCAGTGGAATCATATCCAATGGAACTCAACAAGCCTTTTATTTTTCACTTCTTTGGCACAAGGGACAGGAGTGAGTTGCCGGGTGGAAGTATGGTAGCGGTAAGGAGGCGAACTTAATATTAAGATCGAATTGGGAGTATCCCGGTATAAGTTGATTGGCTGTCCGCTATAGCGGATGTGATGCTCTAATGAAGGGCTCATAATAGCGAAAGGACGCTTCTTTCCTGTCTTTTTATCGAATATGAAGATACCTTTGGAAAAGGCAGATACTAACAATTCGTTGGGTGTGAAGCCGGTGATGGAGACCATCTTGTCTCCCCAAGTGTCGGGATAGTGCACAAATGTTTCTGTAGAAGGAATGAATTTATTGATACCTCCTCCGTCCATAGCGATCCAGAGTTCTTCGGAAGCCGGTTCCTGATATAGTTGTAATACCGTACTTTGACTTAATCCTTTGTTGTGCCCCCTAACACAACATTAGTGTAAGTTCTCATGGATACTTCACGAATGTTGATAACCCCTTCACGTTTACTTCCCGCCCATATATTTCCGGCAGAGTCGCTATGCAGGCAGAGTATTGTATTTGTGGGAAGGGAATGATTTATCTCCGGAGATATGTTCGAGTACGGTAATATTGCCGGTTGTGGGATCGAGGATATTGATACCTCCCCCCGTCTGTTCCCATCCATATTTTTTGTTTGAATTCGGTCATGCACAATACGATGTCACTGCTCAAACGGGAGTTTTGAGTGGTATAGCTGGCTATCAATTTTCCCTGGGCGGAGAAACACTTGACGCCATTGTTGTAGGTTGACAGCCATATTCTTTGTTGGGAGTCTATGATGATTCCTACGTTGTCGTTCCCGTATTGGAAAGGAAATGGGGTTATCTCGAAATTCTTGAGGTTCATTTGCAGTATTCCCTGTTGCCAGCTTAGACACAATATGGTATCGGGTTTCCACATTTGTATGGATCGTATAATGAACGGCTCGTCGGTCTTGAATTCCCGTATGAGAGAAATCGTGTTGGTGGCATAAGAATATTTATATATCTTGTTGATCCCTCCGAACAGAAGCCCGTCTGCTATTTTGCAGATCGATTTGGCAATGATGGGCTGATTATTTAGTTTGGGGATAAAGAAGTTGTCGTGAATAAGAGAATAACGGGCGATTCCTGTGGTGGTCAGTATCCAGGTTGTCTGCTGATTATCTTCAATAATTTGCAGGATACTGTCGTTAGGCAGGGAATTTTCATTATCAGGTTGTGCGGTGTACTTTTTGAGTTCCGTTCCATCAAATCTGATTAGTCCTGTCGGAGTACCGATCCAGATGAATCCCTTTTGTTCGGTATAGATACAGCTGATGATAGACGGCATTCCGTTTTGGGAACCAATCAGTTTAAAGTCGTAATGGTTACCTATACTTATTGCTGGAAATGTGCCTACGATAAGAAAAGCCAGTAAGCAGAAAAAGTGTTTTATCCAAATACTTTTTTTTCATCAGTCAAGATTATTAAGGGGAGATTAGTGAAACAAAAAGTATGATTAATTCCGCTAAAACAAAAGAAATATTTCCAAAAACCGCCACAAAGACGTTCAAAAACGGAATATGGATGTTTTTGGAAACATTTTGGCGATTTTATGAACTCGCCATTCTGCCAATCAATCTATTTTTGTGGTGTATTTCAATGCCGGATAGTGTGGGCTATTGGCAAATGGAACTCAAAAAAAACTTTTAGTATTAACTTTTAATATAATGTTATGAAGAAAATGCAGATTAGGGATGCAACTGGTGTGTCTCTTTTCAATGCTTTTTACTGTTCTTCCCTGTGGAGCTCTTTGCTCAACAGGGGCACTATCACTGGTAAGGTGGTAGACGAACGTGGCGAGTCCGTAATCGGAGCAACCGTTATGGTGAAAGGTTCTACTGATGGTACCATTACCGATTTGGATGGAAACTTTAAAATTAACGGTAAAGTAGGTACAACGATAACTGTCAGCTATGTGGGCTATGCTCCTTTGGAAGTGAAAATCACTAAGCTAACAGGAAATCGGTTCGTGATGAAGGAAGACTCCAAAACTTTAGATGAAGTGGTGGTAGTCGGTATGGGAACACAGAAACGTAATACTATTACAGCGGCTGTAGCAACAGTTAATGCGGATGCAATCGCTACCCGTCCTGTGACGGATGTAACCAGCGCCTTACAAGGTAATGTGGCTGGTTTGAACTTTGCTTCGGATGCTTCTGAAAGCGGTACCGGTGGTGAAGTTGGCGGAGAAATCAAATTTAATATTCGCGGTATCGGTTCTATTAATGGTGGAGAGCCTTATGTATTGGTGGATGGTGTGGAACAGAGCTTGCAGAATGTAAATCCTGCCGATATAGAAAGTATCAGTGTATTGAAAGATGCTTCTGCAGCAGCCGTGTATGGTGCTCGTGCTGCGTATGGTGTGGTGTTAGTAACGACCAAGAGCGGTAAACAGGATAAAGCCCGGGTGACTTATCGCGGTTCTGTGGGTATGAGTGCACCTATCAACATGCCCGAGATGATGAACTCTGTAGAGTTTGCCAATTATAAAAATGCGTACCGTTCGGCAATTGGTGAGTCTCCATACTTCTCACAGGAGACTATTGATTTGATGAATCAGTTTTTGCAGAACCCCTATGGTGAAGGTCTGCTCGGTATTACCGCCAATCAGGAGAATACCGGTTGGCGTGGCGGTGAATCGCAGTATGCCAATACCGACTGGTTTGATTATTTCTATAAAAACAAATCTTTGCGTCATTCACACAATCTAAGTATCTCCGGTGGATCGGACAAAGTGACTTATTATGTCGGTCTGGGTTATACTTACCAGGGTGGTTTGCTGGATCGTGTAGAAGACTCTCTGGATAAATACAACGTGAATACCAAATTTCAGATCAAAGCCGAATGACTGGTTGAAGTTTAACTTCAATAACAATATCACGTTGAATCTGATTTCCCGCCCCCGCTCCCCGATATGTCTATTCTTTATCATCAGATAGCTCGTTCGCAGCCTAATATGGTGACTGAAGTTCCTATTTCCGGCTTTATAATCTTCCTTCATGGAATGAAGCTTTGTATCTGGACAATGTGGGCTATTCGCAGAACCGCATTTCTGATGCCATGACTTTTGCAGCTACTGTTACGCCTCTGAAAGGCTGGGACATTATCGGAGAGATGAAAGTTCGTTTTGATGTGCAGAATGATGAATTCTTGCAGAAGCAGCCCCCGTACCACACGGCCCGACGGAACCATAGAGAATGTTACCGCTCCCCGGCAGTTATATTTCTTATCCCGGTATCGAATATTCGAATTCTTTGTGGGGATCAATGACTCGTGGAAATCAATTCAACTATTATTTGTCTCCCAGTGTGTCGTCTTCATATACGAATCAATGGGGTGACCATTTCTTTAAGGCAATGGCCGGTTTCCAGATGGAAGTGCAGCAAAACTCAAGCATGTATGCGTATAAAGACGGAGTGATGAGCGATGATACATTCTCTTTTGACAATGCAAACGGAAAAGCCTATAATAGTGAAGCGCGTGACCATTGGGCAACCATGGGATTCTATACCCGTTTGAACTGGAACTACCAGAATGTCTATTTTCTGGAATTTAGCGGACGTTATGATGGTTCGTCACGTTTCGCTTCCGGCAATCGTTGGGGATTTTTCCCTTCTTTCTCTGCCGGTTATGACATTGCCCGTACCGACTACTTCAAGCAATGGAGCTTGCCTGTTTCACAGTTGAAAGTGCGTTTGTCTTACGGACGTTTAGGCAATCAGAATGGAGCCGGATTATACGATTATCTGAACTTCATGACATTGAGACCGGACTATTCAAATGCATGGTTGCTTTCCGGTGTCACTTCGGCTACTCCGGTACGTGGTACAGTCGCTTTAACACCTTCTATGGTAAGCCCGTACATTACATGGGAAAAAGTGGATAATGCCAACTTAGGTTTCGACCTGACTTTGCTTAACAATCGTTTGACGATTACGGCGGATATTTACCAACGTACGACCAAAGACATGATTGGCCCGGCTGAAGCAATTCCTGGATATTGGCGGTATTGCTGTTGACCAACGTGCTAAAGTAAATAATGCAACGCTACGTAACCGTGGATGGGAATTGTCGGTTAACTGGTCTGACCAGCTGAAGAATGGTTTCAGTTATGGAATCGGTTTCAATATCTTTGACTACAAAGCAGTGGTAACCAAATACAATAATCCGGAAGGATTGATTTATAACAACCACACCGGTCTGGTTCGTAACAAAGGTTATTACCAAGGGAATGGATTTAGGTGAAATCTGGGGATATGAAGCAAATGATCTGTTTCTCACCAACCAGGAAGTGGATGAATATCTGAGAGGAGTAGACATGTCTTTCTTCAAACCGAATAAGGATTGGCAACGTGGTGATTTGAAATATATCGATTCGAACGGTGATGGTAAAATTGATCCGGGTTCGGGTACATTGAAAGATCACGGTGATTTGAAAATTATCGGTAATACGACTCCTCGTTACTCCTTCGGTCTGAACTTACATGCCGGTTATAAAGGTTTTGAAGTTTCCGCATTGTTCCAGGGAGTCATGAAACGTGATTTCCCGATGGCTGCAAGTACTTATCTGTTTAGCGGTGATTCCAACTTCTTTAAAGAACATTTGGATTATTATAATGTGTACAACCCGGGGCTTACCTGCCGCGTCTGACAAAACCCGACAGTCCTGAATATAATGCGAACGTAGGTTACAACACTTCACGTTATTTATTGAACGCAGCTTATATGCGACTCAAAAAACTTGATGATTTCTTATAACTTCCAGCCTAAACTGGTTAAGAAGATGGGATTGGAGAACTTGAAAGTGTATTTCACTTGTGATAATCTCTTCACGATTGACAATTTGCCGGACGTATTCGATCCTGAAACCTTGAATCAGGTAAATACATGGGCTGGGGGTAGTAACGAAACTGCTCCGGGATTGACTTCCCCAATGAAGCAAAATGGTAACGGAAAGGTATATCCGTTGAATAAAAACTACGTATTTGGTATTGAATTTACCTTTTAAAACCATAAGATATGAAAAGAATATATATAATGGCTTTTTGTAGCCGCTTCAATATTACCATTTTCATCCTGTTCTGATTTTCTGGATAGGGAACCGATAACCAAGCCGGAAGCCGGTAATTTTCTGACAGGTGCTATACAGGTCGAAAACTATATTAACGGACTATATATGACGTTGCCGTCTTTTAGTAAGTTCGGTTTGGGAGTTCGCAGTGAAGAAAAGAATAGTGACAATATTATTGCAGAAAAGTATGATGCCCGTTTGCATGGACAGAATAACCAGTTTAGCGGAGCTTCCGATTGGCAGACTGGTTATCAGAACCTGCGTAAAAAGTGAACTATTTTTTCCATAATTATAAAGTACCCGAAGCACAGGAAAACGAAGATGTACTGTCGTTGAAAGGGGAGGCTTACTTTTTACGTGCCTATTGGCATTTCGATTTATTGAAGAAATTCGGTTCTATTCCGGTAATGGATGCTTTTTGGGATGAGAATGCGACAATCGCAGGATTACAGATTCCCGCAAAGACACGTAATGAGGTAGCCCGATTTATTTTGAGTGATTTGGTTGAGGCGAAGAATCTGTTGCATTCGCGCGGTAAATATTCCGGAATTCGTATCAATAAAGAAGCTGCCATGGTTTTGGCAATGAATGTGGCGTTGTATGAAGGAACTTGGGAAAAAGTATCACAGCAGCGATGATTTTGCATCTTCCACTAACGAATCAAATTATTTCTTGGGTGAAGTTATTAACTGGGGAAATGAACTGTTCGGTTGTGGCATTGATCTGTATAAAACCGGGCAAAATCCGGGAGATGCTTTTGCGGCATTGTTCAATAGCAAAGATTTGTCAGGAATGGGCGAAGTGCTATTGTGGAGGAAATATTCGAGTGATGAAGGAGTCTTTCATGATGTCAACGGTAATCTGAAGGCAGGTGTTGTCGACTCGGAAGGAGCTGCCGGAATTACTCAAAGCCTGGTGGATAATTATCTGAATGCCGATGGAACATTTATTGATCCGACAAATGAGAAATTTAAGGATTTTAAGGAAACATTTGAAGGCCGTGACCCTAGATTGATTCAAACGGTGATGAATGAAGGTGCCAAATTTGCTTCTGCCACTACTGCGACCCCAATGCATCTGGAAGAATATACGGATGAGAAGAAGAATACTATTAGTCCTCCTAAATTGGCAGGAGATGGAAACACACGTTCTTTGACGGGTTATCACATCCGTTTGGGAATAGATACCACCTTTGTAAGTGGTAATGGTGAGACTGCTTTTTACCTATTATTCGTTATGCCGAAGGTCTTTTGGCTTATGCAGAAGCTGCTGCTGAACTGGAAATGTGGAGCGATGATATAGCGAATAAGACATTGAAAGCGCTTCGTGAACGTGCAGGAGTGAAATATCTGGCACCGGCAAAGGATGCTAATTTCACCGATTTCGGTTATACATTGACTCCTGTTTTACAGGAAATCCGTCGTGAACGCCGTTCTGAACTTGCTTTGCAAAAGGTTTCCGGCTGGATGATCTCATGCGTTGGAAAGCCGATAAACTGATTGTTGGAAAGCGTGGTAAAGGTGCTTATGTAGGTGATGAATCTATTTTATTCAAATCTTACAGTCCGGATAATCAGAAAAGAATCAGAGAGCGTCTGACCCTTGATGATAACAAAATGGGCGGATCCGATGGCCGGGACTCTGCCAAGCGGATATCAATTCCATGCAGATAGGGATTATCTGTTACCGATCCCTCCTTCAGAATTGGAATTGAACAAAAAGTTGAAACAAAAACCCGAAATGGTAATCATTAATAATGATATAATAGGATAGATTATGAAGAAATATTTCTATAGATTATTACCAATTTGCCTGTTTATCCTTTGTAATGACAGGCTGTAATGACACCGAGACGGTTATCTCTATCGGAGAAGCCCGAATCTGGTGGCCGAAATCAGTACTCAAAGTGCTGCTATCGGAGATAATGTGACCTTTACTGTGAAGGTAGATCAGCAAGACAATCAGTTGGCACTCGAAGAAGATATAGACGTTGTTCTGACTTTTTTTGCAGGTAAGAATGTAGAAGGAAAAAGGATGTCCCTGTATTCGATGTCTTTGAAGGCTTTTGCCGGTCATCTTTTTATGAAGAAAGGTGAGAAACAGGATTTACCGAATTTAAGGTAAAGAACGATCTGGCTAAATATCCTATATCGGGTACTATCACCGCTTATGTCAGAGGATACAAGATCAATGCGGCTGAACGTCCGATTGTGGTATCTGATAAACACTACACCATCTTGTCATTGAAGAACAATTCGGACAATACGGTGAAAGAGTATGGCTCATTTATTCTGGTCGCTACGGTAGGAGCGTCAGCTAAGGAAGATGTAGTCGTTCATATTGATGCGGGTGAAGATGCGGATAAATATGAGAATCTGCCGAGCGAATTGGTGGAGAAAGCCGGGTATAAAAACAGCTGAATCTGAACTTATATGGGTGAAAGGAGAGAAAGGACCGAATACTTTCACTTCTGTGTCTATGTCTTTTTGCTACCGATTCTGAAATTCATCCGGTATATGGGGACGAGTTGGAAATTAAGGTTACTGATACGGATGCAGGTTTGACTCCGGGCACCGAGTTAACCAATGAGCAATGGGTTTATACAGATCCGGATCAGATATTTGTATCAGCCAGCAATAAAAAGGCTGTAGAAAAATGGGATGAGGTCAGAGCTGCGTCAGCACTATTGATAAAGGAGGGTGATCCGCATCCGAATGAAGCGTTAGCTGCTGAAGGATGGACATTCCTGAATTCTTATGAGTTCCATCCGATTGATGCTTTGACAGAAGGTACCGGACTCCCCCAATCAGTATGGTAATCGTCCTCCACGTTTTATGGCGGCACAGAATGTGGCTAACACACAGAAAGTACAAGCGGTTGTAAATGAGAAATATGCAACGATGACTCAAGATGGATATTTGAAAATGTGGTGTGCGTATGATCCGGGAATCAGTGTGACAGGGGAAATTACGGGAACAAGAGATTTTGGAGTTTCCTCCCTCTATGCAAGTAAGTTTGATGGTGTGCCTACGGGTGCTGATTCTTGGGAATCCAGCAATGTACGCATTTTGCCGGGCACTCGTGTGGAAGTTAGAATCCGTGTGCGTGGAAAGAAACACTCTTTCAACTCGGCAGTCTGGTTCCAGGGAAATATCAGAGGTGTGCAATGGTCTACCCTATGGTGAGGTTGATCTTCTGGAAAATCCGGCTACCAATGCGAATCCGAATGGCGCTTGGCAGACTTTCCACTGGAATGATATATCCACTTCATCCGGTGATAAGTATAAACCGTCCTCAGGACAGTTGATAATATCGGATATGGATGAATTCGATATCTATTGGATGGAATGGAGAGATAATAACGAGATTGCTTTAGGTATTAATGGTAAAGAGAATGTACGCATGAGGACTGACGGCAGCTATATACCGGAATAGCTAATGGAACGGCTTCATGGAACTCGTCTTTGGCCGTTTACGGACAAATACAATACGGAAGGGTTACATTTACTATTGACATTTGCCGGATGTAATGAATGGGCGCTTGGTGACGCTGCGGCAGAACAGGCTGCTAAAGATGGTAGTTGGGCAAACGACTTTAAGCATATTTCTTATCAGGAAAGTAAGTCTAGCAATGATACGCCACGTATGGAAATCGACTGGATACGTTTCTATAAGAAGCCAACCTACGACTATTTTGGAAGTGGTACTCCAACGCGTAACAAACCAATGTATTAATGGTTGTTGAAATAAAGATATTTAATCGAACAAACTTTTATATAGTTATGAAAAAAGGTTTATCACTTATTGAGCGTTGCACTGCTGGGCGCAATGGCACTAACCTCTTGCGAAGAGGACAAGATAGTGAATGAAAATAACGGTGAAGGGAACGAAACCGACAAGAATCTGACTGATTATTCATTTATAGCTTCTATTAAACAGTCCGCCCCTTTGGGTCGCAGCAATTTGCAGAATGGAGTGTATACATGGAATAAAGGAGATGCTGTTACATTATGGAATCGCAACTTCGGAGCCGGCTATGATTTCTCTATCACCCCGGGGGTATAATGACAACCAACCTGACAAATCTTCTGAATTCACAGGAAAAGCTGCTGTAGAAAATGGCCATAAGCTGATTGCGGTATTTCCACGGAAAGAAGCAAAAACATTTAATGACCTGGCTACCTTTTCTATGCCGGAGACATTTACTCAGACTGGAAAAACAGCAGAACTGGCAGCTACTACCTATGGTTGCCACCGGGGATGTGACTGATAATAAGATTCCTGCATTAACGTTTTCACCATTGACTGCATTGATACAGTTTGGTTTGAAAAACACGTCGGACCGGGAACTGAAGATTCGCTATATTACGCTGGAGAGTGATGATGATGTATTTCCCGCAGAGTTGAAGATCGACGAAGACGGAGTGCTACAGAGTCTTTCAGGTATGCGTAACAAACTGACACTTGACATGAGTGGACAAGCATTGGCGCAGAATGAAACATTAAACGGGTATTTGAATATATTACCTACAACCTATGGTGATACCCGGTTGATGAAAAGTACGACCGAACTGAATATTACAGTAAGCGTTTTTGAATAATGAAGTGGAACAGGATATTATCCTGCTGAAAAAAGTAAAAAGTCAAAGATTTGGAGGATAATATCGGACTTGATATGGATGCTACTGCCAATCAGTTTGCAGCCGGCAAGCATTATAAAATGGATTTTGAGGTAGATTATCGTTTCAGAATTCCTGATGAGGGCTATATGATCGATGATGATGGAAATATTCATATCTATAATAAGACTGGATTATTCGGATGGAATAAAATTGCGGATGAATACCGTAAGGCAACTGTTACTTTAGAAAAAGAATATATCGATGAACCGGCAGGGGATGGAATAAAAGTGATTGATATGGGGTAATGAACTTTGGGAACCTATTAGTGCGTTTGGAGGTGTATTTGAAGGTAATGGTGTTACCATCCGCAATTTGCAAATAGCTAATAAAGGTTTTATAGCTACCAATACGGGAACTATCCGGAATTTGACTTTGGAAAATGTAAGTTTCTCTGCTGATATCACAGAGGGAGCAGGAGCATTGGCTGCCGAAAGTTCAACGAGTGTCATTCAGAATTGTACAGTCAAGGGAGTGACTGTAACCGTTATAAAACCGGTAGTTTTTGGTGGTTTGATCGGTCGAAACGCCGAAGGAAGAATAGAAGGTTGTCAAGTTATCAGTGGAACTATTAACCTTAATTTGAGTGGTGCTGGTAATTCTAATTATGGTGGCTTGGTTGGTGAGCATTTTAATGGAACGGCTCTTATTATAAATTCGTATGTCGGTGCAGATGTAACAATCAAGCATCCTAGTAACTCTAGTGGTGCATCCTGTGTCGGCGGACTTGTTGGCTGGAACAACTCCGGTAAAGTCAAAGGTTGTTACTCATTAGCCAAACTTGAGGTTTCTTGTTCCGGACAAGTAGGAGGACTTATAGGGGCTAATAGTAACGGTACGGTTCTGGCCTGTTATGTAGCCGGTTCAATTAGTGGAACTATCTATAATAATACTGGCGGTTTCATTGCACAGAATACCATTAATAATGCTGATGCTACTGTGACGGCTTGCTACTCGACCACGCAGATAAATGTGACTAATAATGCTGGAAGTAATAAATTGGGAGCTTTCGTCGCTTCGAATTCAACAGGAATCAACCAGTGTTATTTCGTAGGCGAGACGGTGACTAATTCTGTAGGAAGCGGATCTGTAAATGGAATTAGTAAGGTAACAGCTACTCAACTCAAGGATAAGAAACGTCAGATGAATCTGGCAATAGAAGCCAAGGATCCAGAATTTGGTTTTAGCTTTAAAGTGAATGAGGATGCCGGAACTAATATATACTGTCCGTTGATTCTACAGGGGGCTGTGAAAGAACCTGGCTTCGGTGGATCAGATTTTGGAGATGGTGGTGATATTTAAATAACTGATAACAGAAAAAAATAAATCATGAATAAAATCTATTCTTTATTAGGGATCGGGCTGCTAAGTGCAGCCACCCCAAGCTCTTGTAAAGAAGATGTTTTCATTGAAGGTGGGGATGAACTGCAACGGGGAGAATCACAGACTTATGTGGCTGTTGCTTCTATCCGGGGGTATGAAAATACGGACAAAGAATCGTCTACACGTGCCAACGTACAAGATGACGGTAGTTCCTTTATGTGGAATGCCGATGATAAGGTTACACTTTGGAATGGAACAAATGGCTATGATTTCACAACCATAAATTATGATGAGAGTGAACCGTCTGGAAATGTGGAATTTGCAGGGAATGGTAACTTTGAAGAGGGAGCTACTGTTTGGGGAATCTATCCGAAAAAAGATGTTCCGACTTCAGGGAATGTTTTCACTTTTACGTTGGGAGATGCTACGCAAAGTGCCCAAAAAGCAGAGCTGCAGAATACGATGCACATGCTTGCTAAAGGCACGGTGAATGGGACTACCGTCACCAATCTTAAGTTTGAACATTTGACAGCTCTTTATCAGTTTAAATTCACCAATCGAAGACCGGATGCCTATAAAGTGACAAAGGTGGTTGTTTCGGCTGATGCTGCTATTTTCCCAAAAAACGTTGACAGTTTCGGGAGAAGAGAAAACGTATGGTGATAAAAAGTAATAGTCTGACTTTGTCTATGACAAGTTTGGAAATGGCAAAGAATGAAGTTGCATACGGTTATTTGAGTTTCTTTCCGATAACAGACCTGACAAAGGATACAGAATTAACTTTTACTGCTACGATAGAAAAAGTGGGAGATTCTTCCTCTACGGAAACAATAGAGAAAAAAGGAAAGATCAGTGAACTTTATAATGCCGAATCGGTGGTAGCAGGAGATGAATATAAATATGTGGCTGGAAAGCGATATGGTATATCATTTATGCTGGTGGCAGACTTGGGATATGAGGAGACTGAAGCGGGTAAGTATTTAGTCAAGAAAGAAGACGGGTTGATAAATTTGGCAAGTGAACCGACTGTTATGACGAATGCTGCTACGGTAATTACATTAGATGCTGATCTTGATATGTCGACTAAAGAGGCATGGGTACCGGTTACGGAGTTTAAAGGTATATTGGACGGCAATGGCAAGACTATTTCCGGTCTTACAATTGAAGCAACAGGAAACGATGCCGGTTTGTTTATAACTAATAATGGTATCATTAAAAATTTAACCCTTAAAGATGTAACGGTGAAACAAGTGTCAGGCGCAGCTGGAGCATTTGCAGCAATAAATACCGGAACGATTCAGAATTGCGTCATTGATGGAGGAGCGTTGACTGTCAATGGAACAGATGCTAAGTTGGGGGCTATTACCGGACATAATCAGACTGGTGCGTCAATGATAAAGGATTGTAAGGTAAAAGGTAATGTGGTACTGACTGTTGCCGGTGGTAAAGTAAATGCTGGTGGATTGGCAGGTGTGAACGGATGGTGGTCTAAGGCACAAATACAAGGTTCTTCGATTGACAAGGAGGTATCCTTTGTATATAGAGGTAATGGTGAAGGTGCCATCGGAGGACTTGTGGGTTGGAATGTTCAGGGAACCATAACTGGCTGTTATTCTTTGATGACTATTACTGCATTTACAGCTGTGAATGCCGGTGGTCTGGTGGGAGGAAACGAAGGACCTGTAACCGCTTCGTTTGCTGCTAGTGAAATAGTGGCCAAAGCGTCCGGAAATATTGGCGGTTTGGTGAAAAATGGTGGAACTTTTGACAGGATGTTATTCAACTTCTGTGCTTTCTGGCACTGCTTCTGTTACCATTTGTGGAATATCAACGGGATCAGTGACAGCAAACGAATGTTATTTTATGTCCGACGGAGTTTCGAATCCGGGTGGAAACTTACCAACTTCAACTAAGGTAAGCGATGCTGCTGCCCTGATTGATAAAATTGCATCCATGAATCAAGCGATAGCTGGCTCTGGTTACAAGTATGTTGAAAATACAGGAACCGACAGTGCCAGAGTACCTTTACTCATTCAACCGGATGAATAATAACTGACAGGTATTAGTTTGAATCCCCTTATTTATCCTTGTTTTGTATATGAAGAGGACAAATAGGGGGATTCGTATCTGAATATACTATTTTGTGTGTCGAAGACATCTTTGGGTTGATTGCGACATACAACATGACATTCATCGTAAAATAAAACTTTATATGAGACGAATCTTTGTTAGCTTACTGCTTTTATCTCTGTTTTTTATGGGTTATGCCCATGAGCCGGAATTTTCAACAGCCGGTTTCTTCCGGTTATCGGATACCGGGCGTGATGTGTACTCGATGAATCCTGCCTGGCGCTTTTATAAAGGAAGTGCGGTGGGTGCCGAAGCAAAAGAATTTAACGACAAAGCCTGGCCAGGTGGTGTCTTTACCTAATGGTATCGAGTATCTTCCTACTGAGGCTAGTGGTTGCATCAATTATCAGGGGGAAGTATGGTATCGTAAACACTTTACTCCATCCGAAGCATTGAAAGGAAAGAAACTGTTTCTCCACTTTGAAGCCATTATGGGTAAAAGTAAGATTTATGTAAACGGTAAATTATTGGCAGAGCACTTTGGAGGCTATCTTCCCGTATCGGTAGATGTGACTGATGCATTGAAGTGGGGAGAGGACAATGTGATTGCGGTGTGGGCTGATAATAGCGACGATCCGACCTATGCGCCTGGAAAACCACAAGATGTGTTAGATTATGCCTACTTGGGAGGTATTTATCGGGATTGCTGGCTGATTGCACATAATTATGTGTTTATCACGGATCCGAATTACGAGAACGAAATAGCAGGAGGCGGACTGTTTATTGCCACCGATCGTGTATCGGAGCAATCGACAGATATTCTCTTGAAAGCGCATATACGTAATGAAGACAAACAGGGCTTTGCAGGAAAAAAATTTCCTATTCTTTAGTAGACCGTGCAGGAAAAGAAGTGGCATCGTCAGATGTGAAACTGAATATCCGTAAAGGGACTGCGACAAGTCATAATGGAAAGATGAAAGTGAAGCAGCCGCATTTATGGACTCCTGAATCACCTTATCTGTATAATCTGTGTGTGCGTATTTATGATAAGAATGGAAATGTAGTAGATGGTTATCGTCGTCGTGTCGGTATCCGTAGTATCGAATTTAAGGGAAAAGATGGCTTCTGGCTGAATGGAAAAACCTTATGGTAAACCTTTGATGGGAGCTAATCGGCATCAGGATTTTGCAGTTGTAGGAAATGCGGTTGCCAATAGTATTCACTGGCGTGACGCCAAGAAACTGAAAGATTTGGGGCTGGAAGTAATCCGTAATGCACATTGTCCGCAAGATCCTGCTTTTTATGGATGCTTGTGATGAACTTGGTCTGTTTGTTATCGTGAAATACTCCGGGATGGCAATTCTGGAATAACGAACCCATTTTTGCCAAACGGGTTTATAATGATATACGTAATATGGTTCGTCGTGACCGTAACCATCCTTGTGTATGGCTGTGGGAACCGATCTTGAATGAAACATGGTATCCGGAAGATTTTGCCGGGCGTGTGAAAGGGATTGTTGATGAGGAATATCCTTATCCGTCCTGCTATTCCGGTTGTGATGTGCAAGCCAAGGGCTCGCAATATTTTCCGGTACAGTTTGCCCATCCGATGGATCTTTCAAAACGTGATCCTAAAATTACATATTTTACACGCGAGTGGGGAGATAATGTCGATGATTGGAGTTCGCACAATTCTCCAAGTCGCACAGCCCGTAACTGGGGAGAACAGCCTATGCTTATACAGGCTGCTCATTACGCTTCTCCTTATTATAATTACATTTGCTATGATGGTTTGTATAAAGAGTCTCCCTGCCATGTGGGCGGATGCTTGTGGCATTCGTTCGATCATCAGCGGGGATACCATCCGGACCCGTTCTATGGTGGATTGATGGATGTATTCCGTCAGCCTAAGTATTCCTATTATATGTTTAAGGCGCAACGTCCGGCTGTCGTTTCCGAGAGTTTGGCAGAAAGCGGACCGATGGTTTATATCGCTCACGAGATGACACCGTTCTCAAGCAGAGATGTAACGGTGTATTCCAACTGCGATGAAGTTCGTTTGACTGTGAATAAAGATGGGCAAACTTATACCTATAAAAAAACAAGACACGAAAAGGAATGCCTTCTCCGGTAATAACTTTCCCCGGGATATTTGACTTTATGGTTGATAAGAAGATGACTCGTGAAAAGCATGATGCGGACGTCTATTTCTGGCAGAGGGACTGATGGATGGCAAAGGTGGTGGCTACACATAATGCCCGCCCGCCGTGCAGAACAGATTCGTTTGAGAGTAGACAACGAAGGAATCGGACTGCGTGCTGATGGATCTGATTTTTGTTACTGTTGTGGCAGAAATCACAGATAAGAATGGAAATGTAAAGCGTTTGAATAATTATTATATCAAGTTCTTTGTAGAAGGAGAGGGACGTATTTTGGGCGGAGCTAATGTATTGGCCAATCCGGCTCCGGTAAAATGGGGCAGTGCTCCCGTATTGATCCAGTCGACCACGACTCCCGGAAAGATTAAGGTAAGAGCCAGTGTTTTGTTTGAGGGATCACAGATGCCCGTAAGCGGTGAACTGGAACTAACATCTTCCGCTCCAATGTATCCATTGATATTTGATAAGAAAGAAGAAGCGTTGCCTAAGCCATCCGAATCGTTCTCCATGGACAAGAAGAGTGATGCTGAACTGGAGTTGGAACGCCGCCGTCGTGAACTGAATGAATTAAAACTGAAAGAAGTGGAGCAACAACAGACAGATTTCGGTGAGAAAGTAGATTAAGACTACTCATTACAACAATTTACTGTTCCGGTATGTTTTTTAGTAACCGGAGATAGAGAGTAAATGATATATTCTTTAGGCACGGGATACGCATTCCGTGCCTAATTTTATGTTTCATTTTTTATCTCTATCTTTGCGATACATAATAAATAAGGACGTATGGAAAAAATTGAAATAGAAGAGAAGATTGTAGCTATGCTAAAGACAGTGTACGATCCGGAGATTCCGGTCAATGTATACGATCTTGGACTGATTTATAAGATTGACGTCTCCGATAGTGGAGAAGCGGCACTCGATATGACGCTGACAGCTCCCAATTGTCCGGCTGCTGATTTTATTATGGAGGATATTCGCCAAAAAGTGGAGTCAGTAGAAGGGAGTGAATTCCGCCACCATCAATCTGGTCTTCGAACCTGAATGGGATAAAGACATGATGAGTGAAGAAGCCAAATTGGAATTAGGTTTTCTTTAATCGTTCTATGTCAGGCAGTGCTCTGATTTTATAAGTTGTAATTCGTTATTAGATCTCGTAACTGGTAATTAAATGAAGAACATTTATTTTCTTTCCGATGCACATCTTGGTCTTCTCGTGCTATTGAGCACGGGCGTACTCAAGAACGGCGTTTGGTGAACTTCCTCGATAGTATAAAGCATAAGGCTTCCGCCATTTATCTACTGGGAGATATGTTCGACTTCTGGTATGAATTCCGGCTGGTAGTTCCTAAGGGGTACACCCGTTTCTTGGGGAAGCTCTCCGAACTAACAGATATGGGTGTAGAGGTGCATTTTTTTATAGGTAATCATGACATCTGGTGTGGAGACTATCTCACCAAAGAGTGTGGTGTCATCATGCATCGCGAACCATTGACTACTGAAATCTACGGAAAGGAGTTTTATCTTGCTCATGGTGACGGCTTGGGTGATCCGGATAAGAAGTTCAAGCTACTTCGTTCGATGTTCCACAGCAAAACTTTGCAAACGATGTTTTTCTGCTATTCATCCCCGCTGGAGTGTTGAATTGGGTTTAACATGGGCTAAGCACAGCCGACAAAAACGGGCGGACGGAAAGGAACCGGATTATATGGGAGAAAACAAGGAACACTTGGTACTATATACCAAAGACTACTTGAAAAGCCATCCCAATATCAACTTCTTTTATTTACGGACATCGTCACATTGAACTGGATTTGATGTTAGCCACCTCCCGTGTGTTGATTTTGGGAGACTGGATTAACTTCCTCTTATGCCGTGTTTGACGGAGAGAATCTCTTTTTGGAAGAGTATATCGAGGGAGAGACACAGGTCTAATTATGTTTCAACAAAATAAAAAGGTCAGCATAATACAGGAACAAAATATAAAACAAGGGCACAAAGAAGTAAAGCAGAAAAATAACCTGCCATCTTTGTTGTCTTTGTCATGAGAATTTCAATGCTTATTAGTTAAATTCAACAACTGCTCAAAGCACCCGCTCGTTATTCGGCAAAGTATAAGCGGAACCGTGTGCAGGAACACTGATCTTTTTTTTCTCCCTCTAGCAATACGTAACCGAACCCAGCACAATGAG
>VOFK01000925.1_pt1 | contig 32432 bp, 26 predicted proteins | sample 5384121 | NCBI WGS metagenome assembly VOFK01 (sample SAMN12384730, study PRJNA508395) | human gut metagenome | isolation source: healthy gut J | host: Homo sapiens | reverse complement strand
CATGCATTGCTTCGTCACAAAGAGAGAAGAAGACACAAAAAAATATCCCTTGAAGCAAAAATCAAGGAATAAAGTGTCTTTGTTCTGAAAAATGGAAAAATGGGTTGAATTCATATTCAAAGCACCTGAAGAAAATACTACAGAATGATTCAGATAAAGATTTTGAGAAGTTATTTTTTGAAAACCATTATTCTTTTTTTTTCTGAACTTCCTGGAGAAATATTCACCTATGGAGTTGAATACTTATTTTGAAAGGAACCTCAGTGAATCGTTAAAACGGAAATATGTATACATTTGGAAAATATCAAATTGAAATAGAGAGCATTCTGGGATTAATCAGACTGGTTATATAGTTATTACAGCCATCAATGAACTATTAAGATAGTAAACGAGATTCATTTGAACACCTCCCATTATTTGTGGAATTTCTTTTGCAGGTGGTGGTTGTTAATATACCAATATTTCTTACAACAGAAAAAGGATGGAAAGGCAGATTTTTGATGAGGAAAACTATGTGATACTTGCGCCTTTATCAAATTTTGTCTTGATGAAAACTTCCTTTATGCGAAACTAGGATTGTATTCTGGATTATAGATTATTATTGAATGAACGATTATAGATGTTTATGTTTCTCCTTACCCATATTAAATTATATGCTTATAGATGACAAAGAGAAAGAGAAGTATTTATCTGCCATGCTACATTAAGGCCATGACATAGTTGAGGCGTGATGCCCAAATTGTTTATTTAGAAATGCTTGCTTCACCAAGAATAGTCTTGACATTATTGACGCCACAGAATATTCCTCGTGCTTAAAGAATAGATAATAAATGGCATCCTGAAAGTTCATTGTTGAGCACAACAATATTGGTCATGAATAGACATTAAGTGGGGAAACAAAGAGAGTTGTTCTTTAAAATGAGTTACCAATGTCGTTGAAAAATATGTAGGCTTCAGGAAGAAATCGTTCCATTGGAGCATATTGCCCACAGCATCCCAAAGATGAGTAAGATGAGACAAAACCAGATTCTACCGGGAACGATGAATCTCGGCCGGAAAGCTTGGAAACGAGATTGTCTGCAATATGGTCGCTATTATCTTCTGGCCAGAACAGTTACTGCATTCCGTGTTTTGAATGCCATTATGCAACGCATCTGGAATGGAACTGTTGGTCTTTATATGTTTATTCAAAAAACATATAACAAAGTTGGTCTTTAGATTTCAATATTGATGAACATCATTCTTCAATGAAGTGATTCGTATGAGAGACAGTAGAAGGTGGAATGATTTTCATAATAAAATATATGAATAAGTGAAAAAAAAATAGATTTTCAACTATATAACTAGATTAAATGATAAATTATATAATTTCTGAAAATTTCGTTCCCGTTTATATTCGTGTATTGTATGTGGTAAATAATTACAAAATAAGCATGAGGAAGCTAAAGTATTGTAAATAAATTGTAAAATGATAAACGAGGAAATATATGGTTAAAGATTTACAGTACTTTATTAATGCAGAAAATGAATTTTGCAAGAAACATCCAAATTATGGAGAACCTTTTTTTGACACTTCTATTGGTGAGATGAGTGAGCAAGGTATAGATGATCGACTTAATTATCTTTCTGATAGAATAATATCAGACTACGACAAAATAATTAAAGAACCATCAGAGAAGGAGCTTGAATTTAAATTATCCGATGCTCAGAGAGTATTATTGAGATTATTTCTAGGAAAATATTCATATATTTTTAGGGATGATTACTACTATGAAGGAATTACGGATTTTATACAAAATCTATTCGATACTTTAGATGATATGGTAAATAAAGCACCGATAAATTCTGATCCTATTTTATCTCGTTTTTGTAATGATTATGATAAATGCGATATGAAAATCAGAGATATTCAATATTCCTCATAATTTGACGTGTACAAACTATGATTGGCATCAGGAAAAGTATAATAATGTTTATATCATTTCAAACCTTTGAAAAATGGTAAAACTAGGGCACGAAACCTTTTTGAGATATGTAGACATGGGATGAAATGCAAATAGTTTTTTTACGAAATACCAGGTTTCAAGTTGAGAAAATAGAGCAAACCCAAGAAACAGAATATAAAAAAATATATTTAAAAGAATTGGGTAGTGAAAACTAAACTGTGTCAAACCATTTTTCTGAGCTGTTTTGGGATATTGAAGTGCCCTAAACAGCTCAGTTATGTTATCAATATAGTCAAAGGACTTCAAACAAAAGAGGTTGTCAAGATACCTTTTTGAAATAGTATTTGATTGAATGCCCACTTCTACGTCTAAGAGTTTGAGAAAAGGCAAGAGATTTCACATTCAGTACAATCCTAACCAACCATTTTGGAAAACGTAACTTCCTGCGTCGTTTCGGCTAGCTTGAAGGTTATGTGTGTGAAAGTATAGTTGGACCAACAGCTGTTACAGAAGCTACGAATATACCTCCTGTGAAATCTTTGCCTGTAATTCTTTATTTAAATTAAACATTGTCCAGCGAGTGAAAATGTACTTTTGCTTCTTGGCAAAGCGCATTATCATTTGCTGATCTTTCGTCTCAGTAATACCCATCAATGTAAGAAGTCTTTGCTTGTATGCATCATCCACAAAGGGACAAGTCATCATATCTGCAGTGAGAATCGTGAGCTCTGAATTGCGTTTACGCTCCGACTCTGCAACAAGCCTATACTTCTTCAAAATCTCGTCTGTCAATAAAGCCTTTTGTAAATCATAACACTTGTGATTCGCATAGTAATATAATAATATAAGACATGCGAAAAAATTATACTGCAGTTCACTTTTCTCAATGAATGATCTAATAACTTCAGGTGAGAGCAGATATGCATAACCTAACTCTTTGGCCAATATTAACAGATAGAGACTCTCATGCAATGTGTTTCGATGTGAATCTGTTGTAGCCAGCACCAAAGCAATTTCATCCTGAATCTTCTTAAAGATAATATCCTTACTTATTGTTTGGAATCTAACCGCTGGATTAACTTTGAAATCCCCATGTCGTTTTGCATAGATAATGATCGAATTTATTATCTTCTGCAATTTTAATGTTGTATTTATCTGTCTGTTGCTATTGAACACGAAGAATGTCACATCAATCAGAGATACAAGATAATTAGTGAGCTTTCTTTGTACTCGTTGTGCATGAGTTTCAACATCATCCTTATTCGTTTCCTCTTTTGACATCAGTCGCTCATACTTCTTGAAGCCAATTTCGTATCGATTAAGAAAAGCGTCAAGGCGTTGACTTATCTTCTCTAGCAGATAATTTGCTATATCGCGATATTCAATTCCACATTCCTTTACTATTACTTTTATTTGAGTATTTACGTCATTTGCTGGCAGGTATATATTGAATTTCTTATCTAATATTTCCCTGTCTTTATCCAAATCTTCATCTTCTGTATCTTCCTCTTTCTCCATACTCAAATTTGATTCCATTTCTTCCCAAAGTGGAATCGAGAATATATTGCTAAGCAAATTTTCAATTCGCTGTTTGGCAATGGTCACCTTTGTTATGAAAGGTCTTTCATACACTTCTGTTTTAGATGGATTAATCTGCAATTTGAATTCCTTCAGCCATTTTGTTAAACTTTCCATGAAGAGATTTCTGACATTTTCGTCATTATAGAAAAGGAAGTAGTCGTCAACGTACCGATAACACTCATATGTGGATTTCAGACGAAGATTCTTTTTCAATAGTTCTTGTTCAACCTTTTGATCTATATACTGAAGTATAATCTCTGCAAAGATTCGAGAAAACTCAGGGCCTATTACAATTCCATTCGTTTCACGAGCATTGACTGACTGCATTAGGTTATCAAATGCATCGCCAACCCATGAACCATGATATCCTGGCAAAACTTTCACCTTGTTCGCACCACCTGCCGTCGCCCAACTTATGGTATGGGTATAAATACTGTCAAAACAGCTCTGTAGGTCGAACTTCACAAGATATTTAAATTTCTTTTCTGCTCGTTGATACCTGTAATCCTCGTAGAACTTGTATATATTTGCATACTTCTCGTAACTGAAGTAAGTTTTCAAATTCTCATATTCATTGAAAAACAATTCAACTTTATCACTTTCATGCCCAGATAACTTCCGGTGAAGTCGATCTCTATAGTAGAAGTATTGAGCAATCTTGTGTGGTTTACGAATAGAATAACTGCTCTGATTGCAAAGATAGAGTATAGAATACTTATACTGCTCATAAAACTCTACTATCTGCCACTGGTTATATGGATGAATAATTGACAGTGTTCTGTTCTTATTCGTCTTGTGAGCGATATTAAATTGATAGGGGTAGAATAGATCGTTTGGTTTATGTTGAAGTTTCCCGATTCTTTTCCCCTTTTCATAGCATCCAAATAGTAATGCAGCAAAAACACTCACATCCTTTTGGTCCAAACGCTTAGATTGTTTCAAGACATTCCATGTGATATTATCAATTTTTTGTTCTTCACCAACCCATAAATATTTGGCAAGAAATCGATATAAATATCTGTTTGAGAATATTATAGGACACTCGTAGGGCAAGACATCAGAAAAAGAGGACTCGCTCTTTGCTATAATTAAGCTTTATCTTCTTTCTCTTTCTCATACCCACGATTGTTTAATCATTTGCAATCTGTTTTTCTTTACCTTATATCGCTTATGAGGTGTTGCAAAGCCTTTAACAAAGGATACTTGTTTAAGCTGCTTTTTCAAATTCGCTTCAATTTGTGGTTGTTTATCCGGGGCAACGCCAGCTTTGCCACCCAATGATATTTGGCTACACCTATATTGAAGATACTTATCCAACCCTTCTAAATCTTTTATATTGTCCAGCAGTTGGTTTGAGTAAAAAACACCAACCTTCACACCTCGCTTTGCATTATACAGATTGATATTGCATGTCAATACATGTAATGCATCAAACAAATAATGAGCTGCAATATCGTAAGACATAGTATTCAACAAACTGTCAAATCTCTGAAAAGTCTTTGTTATGCGATTTTGTATCTTTTGCTTTTTGTTCTTAGACAAAGAGAAAAAGCCTTGTTTATCATTGTCTCCTTTGATGGACTGTATAGTATATCCTAAAAGATCAAATTTTAGATTCTTTGTATCCTTGGAATCATATATATAGCATTTGTTCGTCCCATCTGTAGGTGTGTGAATTGTCAAACCATGTCTAATATAGGTATCTGTTAGAGCTTTGACATAATCATTCAATGACCACTGGTGCTCATCATCTAAGTCAGGATGTACGACGATAATTATATCATCCACATATCTTGCTAGGAACACAATTCCAGGCAGTGTGCATCTAAGTACCTCATCTATTTTCGACAAATAGAATTCTGATAGTAGCGAACTGATAGCACAACCTCGTGGAATACCTGTTTGCGAGATCGATACAAGTGGGCGCAAATTTTTGGTTTCAAACTCATTTCGTATGAGTCCACGCAAAAGGGATTTACTCTTTACATCAAGTAAATTGTTTCCCTCTCCAAATACTCAAACAACTTATCATGCGGTATAGACTCGAAACAATGGCAAACATCTGTTCGGATAATATAGAAGCGGCATTTATCCTCCCTTAATAATATCTTTAACTGAGAAAGTATTTCGTGGCGACTTGACATGGAGATTTTAAACAGTTTCTTCACATTTCTGCAAAGGACTTGCATTGCGAAAAACTCTTCAGCTGTTGCTCCAATACTATAAAGTGGCTTCTGCGGATCTTTTGACGCATCTGGAGTAAGATTGAAACGAAAACTACTTGATAAAATCTTTGAAGACACTTTGCTAAGATGCTCTTGCAATAAGATTTTCTGTTGCTGAGCATTATCCTTCATCAATTGCTTCAACTGGTCAACTTTATTTGTCTCTGCCTCCGTACGCTCTGCCTTTTTCTTTCTCAATATTTTATTTAGTTCTGTTCTCATATCACGATATTCCTGAGCAGCAGCTAAATATTCAGGTGAAAGATACCTTTTTTGCATCTTTCCCTTCCTATTCACCGCATTGAACGTATCATCCAGCGAATCGTAGTTATACGAGGAACTATATTGTGACATCTCTTGGAGTTTCCCTATTTTTTATATGGCCGAAATACACTCACAATTTCACTTGCAAAGGTATAAATATTATGCAATAAATTGTAAAAACCGTCCATTTTTCTGCACTTATTCTTGAATCAGAGCCAGCGAGGAAAAAACTTATCCCGTTCGAAGAGTTATCATTTGTAACATTCTGTAATTCGACTGACTTGTCTGGCGTAGCCATCTCTTTTCTTCCCTTATTTTGATTTTACTTTAATTAACGTATACATGAATACGTGGATAAAGTAAGGTCGCTTTTTTATTTGTGAATATATTTAATAGTTCGTTAAAAATTAGCCAAGTCTAAGCGGTTCTGCGGTAAATAAAAGTAGTTCTTTGAAAATTTTGTCAATTAATGTCGTGTCTGCTTGAATGGCGAACACGCCGTTCAAGCATATTGGCATTGTGTGTTACCGACTTGCATGAAGAAACCGAATATTTGATTTTCATTCTTTTGCAAGTGCCCTTGGCGAGATTGATTGCAGTAAGCGAAACGTTGAAGTGAAAGGCCATCTTTCTGAACAAGTCTTGACTATTACAGCTTACCATTCAAAAGCTTAGTTACTAATTAATAGATGTACATAATATGTCAAACTTGCGTTTTTACAAGTCTTCTGAGTCGTTTAGAAGCAATCTTTTCTCATTTTTTTTGATTTACCATATGTGGCATGATAGATATATGATTTCCATCATCTCGGTTAAACCTTACATCTTTTGTTTTTGTAGGTTCATGCCACTAAGTTGAGTTAAATTTTGATTGTCTTAAAACTTCAATCTGCCAGCATCTTTAATAACAGATAATATTCTTTCTTATGTCTTTCCATCTTCGCTAAGTCTTTGTCTGTCGGGTGTAGAATGCGGGTAATATCTATATTGTACTGAAGGTCATTCAATTTGACTTTGATGGCCAAACGATGTCCGCGGAAACGCTCGATATATGTTTCACGATTGGTAGTTGTGCGGAAGTCCATTAGGTCGAGAGCCTCTTCAATCTCGTCCCATTCTTGCTTTGTTAATTTGTGGTATTTTTCGTTCGGAAAGGATCCTACGATATCTTCAAATTCATAAATCCAGTCATGTTTTTCCTTGTTCTTCTCCCAGTCATTCAGTATCGCTTTCAGTTTTCTAATGATCTCTTTTACGGTATGACCTGTATCTTCAACTGCATTAAACAGAAATCCCACGGTTTTTTCTTTCCAGTCGAAACCGTTTCGTCCGATAGTCGATAAATGTTCTTCAAGGTAATCTTTACCTGCTTGATCTACCTGTCTTTTGTGTAATTCTTTGGCCAATCGTGCCGCTGCGTATGCTACATGTATCTTATATCCCATGATATCTTCATAGGCATCTTTTGTTTCTTTTGCAGCTTGAGGGTTAAACGTTCCCAAGTATTTGATATATTTCATATAAGTTCGTTCTCCCGCACCTGATAGCCCTGACATAGTGTCAAGTAGCTGGTCTGCAATCCGATCCAATACATTAATATCTTGGATATTGTTGCGCATTGCTTCATTCAACCGTTTTCCCGCCTGTTTCGCCATTCGTTGTTCCAATGCGATGCTCTGCTTGCAGAATGCTATAAAATTTGAGTCAAGTTTCATCCTTTTACACGCTTCTTTTTAATTAATTCCTCTTGTTTTTAATTATATAGTTAATTATAACATATTTGGCAGACTATCATTGTCTGCCAAATATGTTGCTAATAATTATGGGATTATATCCCGTTTTTGTCAATGTTTACTTTTTCTATTTCATCCCATTCTGCCAGAGAGATAATGTCATGGTATTGTTTCAATGATAAAACATTCTCCTCGCTATCCATACATTCGTATTCCCATGGAAGTTGATAAACGGTTCCTTCTTCATGATGGCCCATGTAGTCGTGAAATGTGTACGGAATCAATTTCACATGATCCTTCTCCTTGAGTATTCGTAAAAGTTTGGCAGCGTCGTGTATTTCCAAAGGAGCGCCAGTCTTGTAAAGCGCAGTGGCGACTTCTATCGCGACATCCACATACGCCGAGTAGCTGTTGGAAACAATGATTCTCCATCCGGGGCTGTCAAAATCCGATGCGAGTACGTTCAGCCGCGACAATCCCAGCTCCCCATAATGGTCCGATGCGAATTTGTTGAAATCCGTTTCACTGTCGAGATCGTATTCATCTTGCAAATCGCAGAATTTAACCATGTTGTAATATGCGACATCTTGTAATTCCAATGGTACTCCATTCAGGAAGGTCCGCTTCTTTCGTGTAGTATCAAACCTTTCAAAATACCGGTCATAGGCTTCATGAGCGATCCGATAGTATTTGCAATACGAACGTATCGTCATTGTATCTAACGGTCGCCCGAAATTCTTGCAGACGGAATCCTCCAGTGCTTTTATTGCCGTCGTTTCGTCTTCGACCTCAATTTTAAATCTCGGTTCGATTCTGTTGAACTCCTTTCTCGCAATTTTCCCGTCTCGCTGCTGGTAAGGAAGATGATTCGCCACATAATCATTGAACCCTTTCGGATCTTGTATGATAGCATCGATTAGTTTATGAAAATATAAGGCCAACTTTGCCAAGAAATCCCTTTGCCATTCGGGATAAAAACAATCACCTATTCTGTCTCCATATCGAGAATAATTCGCAATAGTAAAATACGAGTGTTTCCTATCCGTGAATTGTATGGTACGATTTTCTCTGTACCTGGCGGAGCTAACATGATACCATACCATTTCTCCTGGGATTTAACAATTTCCAATCCCGGAGGTATTCTTCCTTGCTCTCATATTCTCCGTCTACGATCGACGCTTCGCAATCTCCCCATTCTTCCGGAGTAGGGCGGGGCAATTCGATATAAAATCCTCTGTATTCATCGTCACCCATTTTTTCCAGTCGGGCAAATTGCTCCTGAAGTTTAACTAACATCTCCAATGTATCGTTATCAACCACGATCTCTGTATCGCGCCTGCTTCCAAGCTGTTCGAATATCGTAGCATTCAATCCGCATTCTTTTGCCAAGTCTATGAAAAGATGCCTGGTAAAGTTTGTCTTCTTATGTCGTTCCATATCTCATTCGTTTTCAATCGTTAAAAATTTCCCCGGATCAAATCCATTGATTACATGCTCATTTTCAAATGCATATCCCATCTGGTTGCAAATCACTTTTGTATTCCCGATTTCCGTGTCGATATTGGTATGTGAATGTCCGTAAATCCAAGCATTGATCCGGCTGCCGGCTATCAGGTCTCCATATTCAGTGGCAAATGCACTGTTCAATACGGAACCTTTATGCTGAGGAGCAACAACCTGCAAAGTAGGCAGGTGGTGAGTCACGACCACTATGTGTTCTGCCGTACTTTCGGCAAGACTTTTTTTGATATGCCCTAAACAGAAGTCATGCATCTGATTATATGCTTCCGTTTGGAGCAGTTTCCCTTTATACATGGCCTGACGGAAATCGTTAAGTCCTTTCCAAACGAAATATTCGTCTGCCGGTTCGATATGCGACCAAAATGTGCTCATTATGAAATCGGTATCGTCTATTCTCAATACTTGATTTTGATAATAACCGACATTCTCTTTGAACATCCATCGCCATTGTAACCCCGTTCCATCGCATCGCAATAATTGTAATATTCATGGTTCCCGGGAACAATAAGAACCTGCCTATAGTTTTTAGATGCCCATTCCCAGAAATTCCCCAAAGGAGCCACTCTGTCTTTCAGATAGAAAATGTCTCCGGCCAATACGAGTATATCGCCCGTTACCGGAAATCTGTTTTGTTTTATGTACCTGCTGTTCTCCCGGAACTCAAAATGCAGATCGCTCATGTATTGTATTTTCATATTACTTATTTTTATTTGATTGTTCAATCTGCTTTTGGATTATCCTTTTTACCTGCGCGAATGAGACCGGAGTAAAGTCATTATTATCCACTCCCACATCATATTGCGTCGGAAAGAGCATATCCAGTCGTGAAGCGTCTTTTCCCGTATTATATTGCTCGTATGCACGTGCCCGAACAGTTGCCACGTATTCCCGTAAGCACCTCCATAGCAGAGGAACGGATAGTGGTTCAGGTAGATTTTCTGCTTATCGACCTCTATGTGCATTTGCATGCTTGTCAATTCAAACCTGCTGGTGTATCCTTGCCTGATATTTTTTAGATCATGATTACCGAGAACAAGATAGATTTTCCCATTCAGTCTGTTAAGAATCTTGGTCCATTCATGGGATCCTCCCAGGCAAAAATCCCCCAGATGAAACACGATATCATCTTGACTAACTACCTGGTTCCAATTTTCGATCAGTGTTTCATTCATATCTTCTACATTCTTGAATAGCCTCTTGCAAAAGCCAATGATATTCGAATGATAAAAGTGCGTGTCCGATGTAAAATACACCTTGCTTCCGTCAAATTTGTAATTCATTTTGCTCTCTTTTGTGCACATCGCTGTGCGGTTAATTAAAATTGATTGTTCTTGCGCTCATTGGACGGAAATGACGGGAGGAGGAATTGCACGGAGCAAACAGTCACCAATGGGCATAAAACAAAATAGTTGGAAAGTTCGGTAAGGACTCTCCAACTATTCTGTTGTTTATTTTAAGATCAAGATACGAGCATCTATCGCATCTTATCTCCTATATCTGTTCGTTGGAAAGTATTTATGAAATTTGCAGACGTTTCAATGCTCCAAACATGAAGAACATACGACCGAACTTCGAAGCATTTGTTGCCTCGAATTGTCGTTTGGGATAATATGTCCATTCTATTTTGCAGCATTGTAAATTTTCAAAAGAGGCGCAAATGTACAGAATAATTTCGCAATACTCCAAATATTTTTTATTGAATTCTTCAAATTACCCTATAAAAATCGCTGTGAGACTTAAGAGGATGTTCAATATGCTATGATTCGAATACTTGCGAATAATGGTTGGGAATATTTATCAAATGTATTATATGAAATCTCATTGGTGATGATTTCTGCTGTTATATTCAAATATACCAATCGCTTGATTATCAGAATCTATTTTGGCTGAGAAAACAATTCAGTTCTATTCGAATATTATCTGTAATTTGGATAAGTTTTAGTGGTACTGATAAAATTTGCCTATTTATCACTGTTAAATTGTATGAGGGACAGAATTTTGTCCCTTGTATCCGTTTCGGGAACAAACGGGGGACAAAATTATGAAAAATTGATGCAATACTTTATTATTCCTTTGCATTTAATGTGGTGATTATCAATATTATCGAAATTGGATCGTTTCTTCTTTTACTTCCTATTGCATGCTGTGCAATATATTGATAACCAATTAATTACTCGTGGTTATTTGCCCACACAGAACTTCGAGAAAATCTGACCGAGGACCTCGTCTGTGGTGATTTCTCCGGTGATGGTGCCCAGATGGAAGATCGCTTGTCGGATCTCTTCGCCGAGCAGGTCGGAGGGTAACGTTTCCAGACCGCCGAGGGCGGCGTGGAGCGCCGTGCGGGCGTGGTGCAGCGCTTCGTAGTGGCGGCTGTTGGAGACGATCGTCCGGCCGTCGTCGAGCGCCGAGGCGTCGACGGCTGCACGCAGTCTTTCCAACAGCTGTTCCATTCCCCTGCCCTCGCGGGCGGAGAGGGGCAGGGCACCGTCGGGCAGCGATACCGGTGCGGCTGCCGGATCCATCCTGTCGATTTTGTTGGCGATCAGGATGCGGCATTGGTCAGGCCGGAGGTCGAGGGTCTCGACGGCGGGGTCGGCGGCATCGAACACTTGCAGGACGATTTGCGCGCGGGCGACACTGGCGTAAGCACGTTCGATACCCATGCGCTCGATCGCGTCGTCGGTCGTGCGCAGGCCCGCCGTATCGATAAACCGGTAGAGAATGCCGTCGAGGTTCAGCGTGGGTTCGATCGGATCGCGTGTCGTGCCGGGAATTTCGGATACCAGCGCCCGCTCCTCGTTGAGCAGACGGTTGAGCAGCGTGCTTTTCCCGACGTTGGGGCGGCCGACGATTGCGACGGCGACACCCTCCTTGATGGCGTTGCCCAGGGCGAAGGAGTCGATCAGCCGGTCGATCTTCGCACCGATCCGCTCCATTGCGGCGCGGAGTTCCGTGCGGTCGGCGAATTCGACCTCTTCCTCGCCGAAATCGAGTTCGAGTTCGAGCAGCGAGGCGAGCCGCAGCAACTCGCCGCGCAGCGTTTCCAACTCGGCGGAGTAACCGCCGCGCATCTGGTCGGTGGCCAGCGTATGTGCCGCACGCGAACCCGAAGCGATCAGATCGGCGACCGCTTCGGCCTGCGACAGGTCGAGCTTGCCGCCGAGAAAGGCGCGCGAGGTGAATTCGCCGGGCGTCGCCATGCGGGCGCCGCGGCGAACCAGCAGTGCGAGCAGTTCGCGGACGATGTACCGAGAGCCGTGGCACGAGATCTCGACCGCATCTTCGCCGGTGTAGGAGTGCGGCGCACGGAAAACCGTGACCAGCACGTCGTCGAGCACGCGTGCGCCGTCGGCGATCGTGCCGTAGAGCACCGTGTAGCCGGCCGCTTCGCCCGCCCGCCGTGCGCCGCTGAATACGGTGTCGCAGATCGCGAGTGCCGAGGGGCCGCTCATGCGCACGACGGCGATCGCGCCGCCTGCGGCAGTGGCGGGCGCGACGATGGTATCGTTCGGGGTGTTCATCGGCGGCGAATTTTCAGTTTTTGGCCGATGCTCAGACGGTTGGCGTTGCGGATACGGTTGTCGCGCATGATCGTCTGCTGCGAAACGCGGTATTTGCGGGCGATGTAGCCGAGCGTTTCGCCCCGTTTGACGGTGTGGGTGAGGTAGCTGCTCGTCGCCGCACGTTTCTTGGCGACGTTGACCGGGTTGATATACTCTTTTCAGATAGAGCGAATCCTTGCGCTGGATCTCCTCCTCGCAGGCGATGTAGCGGCAGGCATACTCCTGCGGAAGCACGAGCGTGTAGTGTTTGCCGGTGGCCGGAATGATGTCGAGCCGGTACTGGGGGTTGAGCTGGCGAAGCACTTCGATCGGGAGGTCGAGCGTCGAGGCGACCTGTCCCAGATGCATGAGTTTCGTGACGCGGATCGTGTCGACGGCCAGCGGCAGGGGCGGTTCGGTCAGTTCGATGCCGTGCTGCTTATGGTAGGCGTAGGCGTAGGAGGCGCCCGATGAAGGCAGGGACATAGCCGCGCGTTTCACGCGGCAGGTAGTCGTAGATCTCCCAGAAGGTCTTGCCGCCGCCCGAACGGGCGATAGCCTTGTTGACGTTCCCCGGCCCGCAGTTGTAGGAGGCGATCGCCAGCATCCAGTCGCCGAAGACGGCGTACATGTCTTTGAGGTAGCGGCAGGCGGCGCGGGTCGCCAGCACGGGATCGTAGCGTTCGTCGATGAGCGAGTTGACTTCCAGTCCGTAGAGTTTTCCCGTCGAAGGCATGAATTGCCACAAGCCTGCGGCGCCCATGCGCGACACGGCCGTCGGGTTGAGCGCCGATTCGATGATCGGCAGTGCCCGCAGTTCGACGGGGAGCCCCGCCTTGATCAACTCCTCCTCGATCAGCGGGAAATAGTATTGCGACATGCCCAGGATGCGGCTGATCGTGCCGTAGCGGGGATTGGTGTAGCGGGCGATGTAACCGCGGACGATAGGGTTGTAGGGGAGCTGGACGGGCGATACGAGCTGTTGCAGCCGGTGGGCGTAGACCGAGTCGGGCGTCGCGTCGTCGGAGCCGTTTGCGGTGGTGTCTTCCGAGACGTGGCGGTCGAAAGAAGTCGTCGTAGGAGGCGACGACGTTGCGCCGGTACCACCCCGACAGGAGCGAGTCGCGCACTTCGGGCGAATAGTCGGTGCAGCCGCGTTCGCCGAATTTCGGCCGCTGCGGAACCTCGGCCGTATCGACGGGCTGGACGTATTTGATGATGTAGACCGTATCGGGTGCGACCGCTTCGGCCGCATTCTTTTTCGCCCGCTTGCGGGGACGCTTGCGCGCGGCGGAGGCGTCGAGGCAGAAGATCGACAGAAAGGTGAGCAGGAGAGCGTATCGCAGGGCGGTTTTCATCGGCGGACAGGGATAATCAGAAGTTAATCGAAAAGTTGAACCCGACGACCGGCCGTACGCCCGTGCCGGCGATGAAGGCATAGTCGACTGCGGGTTCGATGCGCATCGAGAGGTCGTCCGAGACGTCGAAATCCTTGAGATGCGCGTCGACGTGCGCGTCGACGATCTGAAGGATATAGAGACCCGCCGTGGCGATGATGCTCATGGTCGCGGTTGCGTCGGTAATTGTTTTTGAGGTTTTTGAGAAAAAATCGGCCGAATAGCGGCCCCTTGAATTCGTCGGTCGACGACGCGGGGTTTTCGGGTTCGGGCAGGTCGGGGTCGTTCTTCACGTCCTCCTTCCATTGGTTGTGGGCCGCGACCTTCTGGTCGTAGTCGTAGCGCAGGCGGTAGGCCTTCTTGAAGCGCTGGTAACCGCGGGTGTTCCAGTCGATGATGATCATCGAGGCAAATCCGCCCAGCACGATGGGCACCTTCCAGTAACTCTTGTTGTAGATCTGGCCGGCGGCGGGGCAGATCGTGGCCAGCGTCGTGGCTTTCTTGACCGACGATACGTCGTTGGTGGCGTAGTTGACCGCCGCGTCGCCGATGAAATAGATGTAGGAGCCGATGGCTGCGAACAGGTAGATTTGCCGGCGCGTGTTGTGGCGGATCATTTCGCTCTGCACGGCGTCCAGCTCCTCCGTGCGCGACATCTCCTGGCTCGTGATCTCCTCGAAGCGGCGTTTGAGCGGCTTGAACTTCTTGTTCTCGTGAAAGTACAGCGCCAGCGAGGTGCCGAACGTGCCGTAGAGGATCGGGAGTTTCCAATATTGCTTGTTGTAGATCTGGCCGTAGCCGGGGATGGGGATCGACATCCAGCAGACGCGCGACAGCGACATCGAGTCGCTCATGAACCAGTTGCGTTTCTTTTCGGTGCGGGCGGTGTCGGCCGGTGCGAGCGCCAGCGAATCGCGGCGCAGCGAATCGAGCAGCAGCGTGTCGCGCAGCAGCGAGTCGCCGCCGGTGAGTTGCAGCAGCAGCGAATCCTGCGGCAGCAACGCGCCGCCCAGCGAGTCGAGCCTAAGCAGCGTGCTGTCGACGGCCGTGCGCAATGAATCGCGCCCCAGCGAATCGCGCCGCAGCGAGTCGGGCAACGGCATTCGTCCGCCCCGCACGATGGACTTCTTTCCCCGGAACCGTTCGAGCGACACCGAGCCGCCTTTGACGCCCTGCGGGGGAGTCTGGGGTACGGCCGCTTCCGCCGCCGCGATGCAGACGACCGCGGCCAGCAGGGCCGTGAAGCAGCGAACGACGTATGCCCGGACGGAATTTCATGCGTTATTTGTCGGCGAAACGGGTGAGGAACTTTTCGATGTCGGCGTCGCCGGCGAAATCGATGACGATCTTTCCGCCGCCGTTTTTCGACCGCTTGATGCTGATCTCCTGCGAGAAGAAGCGTTCGAGCTGTTCCACCAGCCGCAGGTAGCTTTCGGGATACTCCTCGTCTTCGGCCGGCTCGGCGGGACGCTGCGCGTTGAACGAACGCACCAGCTCCTCGATCTGGCGTACCGAGAGGTCTTTCTTGATGCAGCGTTTGAGCAGATGCAGCTGCCGGTCGGCCGGTGCTCCGGCGATCGCCTTGGCGTGGCCGGCCGAGATCAATCCCTCTTTGAGTGCCAGCTGGATCTCGTCGGGCAGTTTGAGCAGGCGCAGAAAATTGGAGACCGTCGAGCGCTTCTTACCCACCTTTTCGGAGAGCGCGTCCTGCGTAAGCCCGCACTCGTCGATGAGCCGCTGCATTCCCCAGCGCGATTTCGATCGCGTTGAGGTCCTGCCGCTGGATGTTCTCCACCAGCGCCATCGCGTGCAGGTTCTCGTCGTCCACCTCGCGGATGTAGGCGGGCAGCGTGGCCACGTCGGCGCGCTGTGCGGCGCGCCAGCGGCGTTCGCCGCTGATGATGATGTACTTCCCGTCGCCCTGCCGCTTGACCGTGATGGGCTGGATGACCCCCAGCGTGCGGATCGAGTCGGCCAGCTCGTCGAGCGCCTCCTCGTCGAACTGCGTGCGCGGCTGCGTGGGATTGGGGATGATCTCCGAGACGGCGATTTCTGCCATTTCGGTCATCGGTTTGAGTTTTGCGTCGAGGTGGTCGTTGCCGAAAATGGCGTCCAACCCCCTGCGTAATCCCTTCTGTTTCATACTGTCTCGTCATTAAAGTTGGGGAATCGTACTTCCCCGTATGCGCCGCGGGCCTTGGTTTCGCGATGGCCGGTCGGCGTCCTATCGTAAAGTTCGCACGCACGAGCGCAGAGACGATCGTCTGCGTCGTTTCCCGCATGGCGGCCGACCGGCCGCCGATGCTCAATCCCGTTTTTCCTGTTTCTTTTGAGCAACTCTTTGGCCAGGTTGAGGTAATTGACCGAACCCGATGCGGCCGCGTCGTACAACATGACGGGCTTGCCGTGCGAGGGGGCCTCTCCCAAACGGATGTTGCGCTGGATTATTGTATCGAACGTCAGCGGCCCGAAATGCTCGCGCACCTCGGTGGCGACCTGGTTGTTCAGGCGGTTGCGCATGTACATCGTCAGCACGAATCCTTCGATTTCGAGCGCGGGGTTCAGGCCGCTCTTGACGATCTTGATCGTGTTGAGCAGCTTCGAGAGCCCTTCGAGCGCCAGATATTCGCACTGCACGGGAATCAGCACCGAGTCGGCGGCCGTGAGGACGTTGACGGTGGTGTATCCCAGCGAGGGCGAGCAGTCGACGAGCACGTAGTCGTAGTCGTCGCGCACCTCCGCGAGAATCCGCTTGATGACGTGGTGGCCCTGTTCCATTTTCGGAAGTTCGGTGTCGGCCGCCACCAGATTGATGCTCGACGGCAGCAGCCACAGCCGTTTGACGTCCTCGCTGCGAAGGATCACCTCCGAGGCGCGGCGTGCGCCGGTGATGCATTCGTAGATGCCCTCGGCATTGATGTCGAAGCCCAGGCCCGACGTGGCGTTGGCCTGCGGGTCGGCGTCGAGCAGCAGCACCTTCTTGCCGAGAATGGCCAGCGAAGCGGCCAGATTGATCGCCGTCGTGGTCTTTCCCACGCCGCCTTTCTGGTTTGCGAGTGCGATGATTTTTGCCATTCGTAAAAAGGGTTTACAATCGGGCAAATTTAGTGAATTTAAATCGAAATTCAGCAACGTTCCCGAAAAAATGCTTACCTTTGGTCTCTCGAACCGTTGACCGTGAAAGTTATACAGATGAAATTCAGAAAATCGCACCGGGAGGAGGTTCCCGTTTCCATGGACGATACCGCCCCGTCCGCGCCGGAGGGCGCAGCGCCGGCGGCTCCCGGCCCGAACGACGCTCCTGCCGATCCGGCCGTTCCGCGCTACAAGTTTCCCACGTGGTTCGATCTGCTTGCCCTCGTAGGGCTGTTCGTGGTCATCCAGCTGGTCGTGGCGTTCGTGCTGCTGCTCGCGGGGGCGAGGATGCCCGATGCGGCCGCACTGGGCAGTGCCGACGAGACCGTTGCCGCCCGGGCCCATGCGGCGGCCGCGCAGTTCAACTTTTACGCCTATCCGCTGACGATGGGGCTGATGATCGGCCTGACGCTGATCTACCGCCGTCTGCGCGGGGGGAACCGCCGCCTCGGGCGTTACGCCGTGCGCGGGCTGAATCCCGTGCTGATTCTGTGGGGGATGCTCCTGATGGCGGCGACCAACGTGGTGTTGGAGCCGTTGCTCCAACTGCTGCCCGAAATCCCCGATTTCTACGGGCGGGGCTGGCGGGCGCTGCTGCTTACGGTGGTCATGGCGCCGCTGGCCGAGGAGTTCCTCTGCCGGGGCATTCTGCTCGACGCCGCCCGCGCCAAGGGCGGCGCGGCTTACGGACTGCTCTTTTCGGCGCTCTTTTTCGGCGTGATCCACTTCTATCCGGCGGCCGTCGTCAACGCCTTCGTGATGGGGCTGCTGCTCGGATTCATCTATATCCGTTCCAATTCGCTCTACATCGTGGTGATCCTCCATGCGTTCAACAATGCGCTGGCCATGCTGCTGCTCACGCTCGGATATGCGCATACGACGCTGTACGAACTGATGTCCGCCCACGGCTTGAAGATGCTCTATACGGTCGTTTACGGCGTGTCGCTCGGCATCTTCCTCGTGGCCGGCTATATGGTGTGGAAGACCATCGCGCGCCTGCGGGAGCAGGAGCAGGCGGCAGCCGAAGCACAATAATCCGGTCGGATTAGCGTTCTTTTGCGGTAAAAATTATATCTTTGCCCATCGGATATGCGAATTGTTACGAAGATAACGGCAGGACTTCTGCTGCTGGCGGCCGTCGGCTGTCGGGAGATGCCGACCGTGACCGTCGGCGGCGGCCGCACGCTGGCCAAGGCGGGCGGCGCGACGCTCGACGAGCAGGAACTCGGCCGTGCGTTGCCGGCGGGGCTGACGGGCGACGACAGCGTCGCCTTCGCCGAGTTGTATGTCCGCAAATGGATCGGCAAGCAGTTGAAGCTGTCGGAGGCCGAACAGCTCTTTTCGGCTTCGGCCGACGACATCGAGGCGAAGGTCGAGGCCTACCGCCAGTCGTTGCTGATCCGCAAGCTCGACCAGTTCTATGTGGACGAACGCATCGACACGACCTTCACCGAGGAGGACATTGCGGCCTACTACAACGCTCACAAGGCGGAGTTCAAGCTCGATCGGCCGCTGGTCAAGGGGCGTATCGTGCGCTTTCCGGTGAACCACCGCCAGTCGTTCAAACTGCGCGAACTGGTCAAGGCGAGTTCGGCCGACCGTTTGCAGGATCTGGCTGACATCTGCGCCAAGAACGATTTCGAGTTGAAGGAGTTCGCGGAGTGGACGCCGTGGAGCGATTTTGCGGCCAACCTGCCGCTGCGTCAGGGAATGGCGTCGGAGCAGTTGATCCGACCGGGCGAGGTGCAGCACCTGCGCGACAACGAGTCGCACTATTATTTCTTCGTGACGGAGGTGGCCGGCAGCGGCCAGACGGCGCCGCTCGAAACGCGCCGGGCCACCATTCGCCGTATTCTGTTCAACCTGCGGCAGGCCGAGGTGATCCGTTCGCACGAGGAGGAGCTGGTCGACGCGGCGCTGACGGAAGGCGAGGCGAAAATTTACGGGAACAGGAACAATTAGACTTTATAGACTTTACGATATGAGATTTGCAAGGATTCTGTGTTGTGCTGCGCTGGCGGTTTGCGCTTTCGGCGTGCGGGCCCAGCAGGTGATGCTGGACAAGGTCGTGGCCGTCGTGGGCGGGTCGTCGATCACCTACTCCGAAGTGGAGAACACCGCGCGGCGGTTGACCGAGTCGCGCCGCGAACAGGGCTATACCTCCGACCGCGACCCGATGAACGAGGCGCTCGAACAGCTGATGATGCAGAAGTTGCTTTACAACCAGGCGCTCATCGACTCGGTGGAGATCATGAAGACCGACATCATGGCCCGCGTCGAGGAGGAGGTGCAGGATATGATCGCCCGCGAAGGGACGATTCCGGCCGTCGAGGCGAAGATGCACAACCCGATCTTCAATATCCGTGAAAATCTGCGCCGCCGCTACGAGGAGGAGGCCTACGCTTCGGGAATGCAGCGCGAGGTGATCGGCAGGTGACGATCATCCCCGGCGAGGTGGAGCGATTCTACCGCCAGACCGACAAGGACAGCCTGCCCGTGATCGGCGACCAATACGTCTACGCCCATATCACCAAGTTCCCCAAGTCGATCGACGAGGCCAAGCGCCGCGCGCGCGAAAGCGTCTGTTGGAGATGCGCGAACGCATCATCACGGGCGACGCCAAGTTCGACCTGCTGGCGCGTATCTATTCGGTCGACGGTTCGGCGCTGCACGGCGGCGAAATGGAGCCTGCGACGTTGCAGACCTTCGTGCAGCCCCTTCGCCGACGCGCTTTCGGAGTTGAAACCGGGGCAGATATCGGAGGTCGTGGAGACGCAGTACGGCTTCCACCTCATCCAGCTCATCGACAAGAAGGGCAACCTCTATCACTGCCGTCATATCCTGATCCGCCCGACCTACACCACCGAAGAGCTCTCCGAGCCCGACCGTCAGCTCGACAGCATCGCGGAGTTGATCCGCGCCGATTCGCTGACGTTCGAGGAGGCGGCCCTGCGCTTTTCGGACGATCCCTATTCGCGCCAGAACGGCGGTATCGTGACCAACCACGAGTTGCTGGAGCATTACAACGCTAACGACGCACGCTATACGGCCACGAAGTTCCTGAAAGAGGATTTCGGCAACATGGGCCCCAGCGCCATTGCCGACTTCCGCACGCTCTCGCAACTCAAAGTCGGCGATATTTCACCGGCCTATCAGACGCAGGACATGAACGGCAACCAGTTGAGCAAGATCGTCAAGCTGGTTCAGATCATCCCCACGCACGTCGCCTCGCTCAACGAGGACTACCTGCGTCTGGAGCAGATGGCGCTCAACGGCAAGCAGGAAAAGGTCTTCAAGGACTGGCTGTCCAAGAAGATCGACGGCATGTACGTCTACATCGATCCCGAGTTCCGCGACGGGGAGTTCGCCAACAAACATTGGGTAAAATAGCGAAGGCGGTTCCGCGGCGAATCCGGCCGGCGCTCCTGCGCTGCGTCCGGTGAAGGAATGCGGCGGGCCGGCCCGTTTTTTGAAGCAGTCATCCGTTTGAGACGATTCCTGACCATAGCGTTCGTATTGCTGGCCGTCGGCGCGACGATGTTCGCCCGACGGGCGGCCGCGGCGGCACAGCCCGAAAAGAAGGTCGTCGACCTGAAAGCCGACGTGATGTACCCGATCGAGTTTCGGGATACGTCGGCCGTCTGTCTGGTCGGCAACGTCGCCTTCTACCACAGCGGTGCGGTCATCACCTGCGACAGCGCCGTGCGTTACAGCGAGAAGCACATGGAGTGTTTCGGCAACGTGCTCATCAACAAGAACGACACCTACGTCTACGGCGATCGCGCCGACTACAACGGCGAGACGCACGTGGCCAACGTCTACTCCGATCTGGTGAAGGTGGTCGACGGCGACGCGACGCTCTACACCTATAAATTCCTCTTTTCAACACCAAGACCAACGTCGGTGAATTCGCCGACGGGGGCGTGGTGACCAACCGCGAAAACCAACTCGAATCGGACCGCGGTTACTACTATGCCAACGACCGCACGGTGATCTGCGTGGATCGGGTGGAGATCCGCAGCGAGGAGTACGACCTCACGGGCGATTCGGTGGTCTACAACCTGACGACCGATCACGCCTACTATTTCCGCCATACGAATATCTGGAATACGCAGGGCGACTACCTCTATGCCGACCGCGGCAGCTACGACAAGGGCGGCGAACTGTATACCGTCACTGAAAACGGCTATATCCTCACCGAGAAGCAGGAGGTGTGGAGCGATTCGATCGACTACTACAAACTCGCGGGACATGCCGTACTGCGCGGCAATATCCAGATCGACGACACGGAGCACAAGGTGCTCGCGTTCGGCGATTTCGGCGAGTATTGGAAGGAGCCGGGCAACGCCTTTCTCACGCGCCGCCCCGCGGTGGTGAGCTACGATACGTCGCAGGGCGATTCGCTCTTCATGGCGGCCGACTCGATGTTCCTCTATACGATCGATCCGGCCAGGCAGCGCGCCGATTCGTTGCGCGCCCGCAGCCCGTGCGGCCGACTCGTTGCACGCCGACTCGTTGCGTACCGATTCATTGCGTGTCGATTCGCTGGCGCCCGCCGCCGGGGATTCGGTGCAGGGTGTGCGGCCCGAGGCGCCGATCGTCGCGGCCCGCCGGGGATCGTTGTCCGAGGGGCGGGGCGACGCGAAACGGAACGGAACGGAGCGCACCGATTCTCTGGCGCCGCGACGGGCGGACAGCCTGCGCAGGGATTCTCTGGCGGCGGATTCGCTGCATGTCGACTCGCTCCTTCGGGATTCGTTGCAGCAGGATACGGTGGTAATGACCAAGGAGCAGCGCAAACAGTTGCTGCGCGAGGCGGCCGCACGCGAGAAGGCCGAACTGAAAGCGAAGCGCGATGCCGAACGGCAGGCCAAACTCGATACGATCGCGGCGCGCCGTCTGGCCAAGACGCGCGCGAAACTCGACGCACAGCGCGCGAAGGATTCGCTGCGCAATGCCCGATTGGCGGCCAAACGGGCCGAAAAGGCGGCACGGCGGCGTGCCAAGCTGGGACTGCCCGAACCGGTCGACAGCACGAAACTCGATTCGCTCGACCGGCATACGGAGGGAGCGGACTCGCTGGCGGCGGACAGCCTGCGCAGGGATTCTCTGGCGGCGGATTCGCTGTCGCTCGACTCGCTGGGGCTGACGCCTGCCGATTCGCTCGATTCGCTGGCGCGCGATACGATCTACCGGTTGGTCAAAGGATTCCGCAACGTGCGTATCTACCGCTCCGACTTCCAGTCGGTATGCGATTCGCTGGTGGCCGTTTCGCGCGACTCGACCATTCATCTCTACATCGATCCCGTGCTGTGGAACCAGAACAGCCAGATCACTTCGGACGTGATGGACATCTTTACGGCCAACAGCCAGATCGTTCGGGCGGAGTTCGTCGGGCGGCCGCTGATGGTCTCCGAGTTGGATACGATGCACTACAACCAGGTGGCGGGCAAGACGATGACCGCCCTGTTCCGCAACAACCAGATCTACCGCAACGACGTGAAGGGCAACGCCCAGACGATCTATTTCATGCAGGAGGACGATTCGCCCGACATCATCGGGCTGCTGGTGCTCGAAAGCGGCGATCTGACCTTCTTCATCGAGGAGAAGCAGGTGGTGAAGATCACCTATCGCAACAATCCCGTCTATACGATCTATCCGATGGACAAGATTCCGCCCGACGTGGATCTCTTCTTGAAGGATTTCAAATGGGAGGCCAAGCGCCGGCCCACGCAGCGCGATGTCTTCGACCGCACGATCCGGCCTTCGATCCGTGCGGCCAAGAGCAGCCAGTCACGCCCGCAGTTCCCGATCGCGGCGCGCATCGACGCCTTCAAACGCCGGTTGATCGAGAGCCGCCGCTGGAGCGACCGCAACGACGTGGTGCAGCCCGACGTGATCGAGTGGATGTATTCGCTGGGCTGGCGTCCGCCCGAACAGGAGGAGGAGAGCCTGCCGGTCGTTCCGCTCGCCGGAAATGCGAAAGAGACCTCGCCGTAGAGCGGGGTCTCTTTTCGTATCGAGGCGGGTGGGGACGAGACCGAGCCGCCGGTTCTTAGGGGCGGACGAAGGTCAGGCTTCTGTCCTCTTCCGCGAAGAGCACGGCGGTATTGACCAGTGCCAGATGCGAATAGGCCTGCGGAAAATTTCCGAGCAGTTCTTTCGTATCGAAATCGATATCTTCGCTGAACAACCCCACGTGGTTGGCGCAGCGCAGGACTCCGTCGAACAACCGTCGGGCCTCCTCCCGCTCTCCGATGACGAAGAGCGCGCGTATGAGCCAGAACGTGCAGATCGTGAAGGCCGATGCGGGCATACCGAAATCGTCCTCGCTGTTGTAGCGATACATCAGGCCGTCGTGCAGCAGCGCCTCCTTGACCGCCCTTACCGTTCGGCTGTAACGCGGGTCCGTCGCCTCGATGAAACCGTAGGGTTCCATGAGCAGCAGCGACGAGTCCAGCGCCAGGTTGTCGTAGGCTTGCGAGAAACTTCCGATTTCCTCCTTCCATCCGTTTTTCATCACGTCGTCGCGGATGTCGTCGGCCTCCCACCGCCAGCGGCGGCCGTACTCGTTTTTGCCGAGCAGGTCGGCGACCTTCGCGCCCCGGTCCAACGCCACCCAGCACATCACTTTCGAAGAGACGAACTGACGGCTCCGGCCGCGGATCTCCCAGATTCCCTTGTCCGGTTTGCGCCACTCCTCCGTCACGGTCGAGAGAATGTTCTTGACCATCTCCCACATGTCCTCGATTTCGTCGAGCGAACCCGGCATCAGGCGGTAGTATTGGTAGATCAGATCCATCAGGTATCCGAACGAGTCGTTCTGCCGCTGGTGGTAGGCATCGTTGCCGATGCGCACGGGTTTGGAGTTCCTGTAACCCGACAGATGATCCAGTGTAGTCTCGGTCAATGTCCGCTCGCCGCGGATGCCGTACATGATCTGGTAGGGCTCGTGCGTGTTGACGAACGTCGACTGGATGAAGCGCATGAACCGGGCGGCCGCTCCGGGGTGTCCGGATGCGGAAGAGCGTCTCGATGGACATCGAAGCGTCTCGGAGCCAGCAGAAGCGGTAATCCCAGTTGCGGACGTCGCCGGCGCTTTCGGGCAGACTGGTCGTGAGGGCCGCCAGCACGGCGCCGTTGTAGTAGGACATGAGTTTCAGTGTCAGCAGGCTCCGTTCGATCACGTCGTTGTAATAAGTGAACCTTTTCGTGCGGTTCGTCCAGTTGAGCCAGTAGACCAGCGTGCGGCAGTATTCGAGTTTTTCGCGTTCGATGTCTACCGGAATCACTTTTTCGTTGTGCGACAGCAGGAAGAATTCGTCGCGTTCGAGGACGATCTCCTCCCGCCGTGCGATCTTTCCGAGCGGCAGCGAGGCATAGAGATAGAGCCGGTTCTTCGGGTCGGAGAGGCTGTGGCTTTCGATGAATTCGGGTGTGACGGTCTGCTCCGTGCGGCCGCGGGCATAGTCGGGCGCAGGGGCGTAATGTACCCGCAGGCGCGGCCTTCCCCTGACCCACCGGACGTAGCGGTAGAGTTCGGGAGGCATGTAGTGTTCGTCCCTGCGCGAACGGTAGCAGGGCATGAAATCGAGTATGACGAACTCGCCCTCGGCGGCCGAGAAGGTCGTGGCGAGGATGTTCGTGTGGGGGATGTAGGCCTGCGAAATGCGGTATTCCTCCGCGACGTCGAATCCGAAGCATCCCCCTTTCCGACGGTCGAGCAGCGATGCGAACACCGATGGCGAGTCGAAGTCGGGCAGGCACATCCATTCGATGGTTCCGCGTGCGGAGACGAGCGCCGCCGTACGGCAGTTGCCGACGACGCCGTAATTCAGGTTATTGTCCATATTCCTCGGTTCGGCGGCCGGCCACCAGTTTTTTCAGATTGTTCCATGTCGTGCGGATCGCGTGTTTCACGCCGGCCGGGTCGAAACTGCCGCGGTCCCGGGCGAGGAGTTCCAGCAGAGGAACGACCTCGCTCTGTTCGGGCATATTGTAGCGGGCATGCTCCGAAGCGTTGCCGATCTTGATCGAGAGGGCTCGGGGCGGCAGGGCCGCGAACATGTCGTCGTCGGTGGTGTCGTCGCCGAGCGCAAGGATGAAATCGTAGCGTTCCTGCCGCAGCAGGCGGAGCGTTTCGGAGCCTTTCGTGAAGCGGGGCGACTTGATCTCCACGACCTTGTCCCCTTGCAGGATGTGCAGGTTCAGGCGTGCGCACAGCGGCATGAGCGCGTTGACCAATTGCTGTGCGCGCAACTGTCCCAGCCAGCTGTCGGCTTCGCGGTAATGCCATGCCAGCGCCGTCTGTTTGCGTTCGATGCGCGAGCGGGGCGTCTTCCGTGCGAAGTGTTCGAGCAACGCCGACAGCTTCGATCCCACGAGGCGGGGCGGATGTTGCAACGCCATGCGCCGCGATCCTTGTAGAAGGCACCGTGCTCGGCAGCGAGCGATACGGGCAGTCCGCCGAACCACTTTTCGAGCGTCCCGGAGTCGCGGCCGCTGCAAATGACCACGCGGTTCGCGGCATCCGTTCCCAGCGTACGGAGCAGTTCCGCAGAGCCGGTGCGAGGGTACGGCCTCTTCGGGACGGAACGGATCGGAGCGAGCGTACCGTCGTAATCGAACAGCAGCAGCCGTCGTTTCGCACGACGGTATGGCCCGACGATCTCGGCCGCGACGGTTTCGGACGTCAGCCGTTTGCGGCGTACCGCTTCGTTGCGGCGGCAGACGTCGGCCAGCTCCTTCATGAAATCGGCTGCCCATTTGTTCACGGTCTGCGTCGAAACGACGGCCTGCATCCGTTCGATGCGCCGCAGCTGTTCCTCGACGGGCATCGTCAGCGCACGGTGGATCGCCGCCGCGATCTGCTCCGTGTCGTTGGGATTGATCGGCAACGCGTCCGCCAGTTCGACGGCGGCTCCGGCCATTTCGCTGAGGATCAATACACCGGGTTGTCGTTCTTGACGGCTACATACTCCTTGGCCACGAGGTTCATCCCGTCGCGGAGCGGGGTGACCAGCGCTACGTCGGCGACGTAATACATCGCCGCCAGTTCCTCGAACGAAAAGCCGTGGTAGAAGTAGCGGACGGGTGTCCACTCCATCGTGGAGTAGCGTCCGTTGATCGCCCCGATCTCCTTGTCGATCTCCGTCTTCAAGTCGGCGTAGGAGTTGACACGGTCGCGCGAGGGGACGATCACCATCGCCAGCGTCGCCTGCCCCCGGTATTCGGGATAGCGTTCCAGAAACGAACCGAAGCCGCGGAGCCGATGGAGAATTCCCTTGCTGTAATCCAGCCGGTCGACCGAGAGGATCAGCTTGCGGTCGCCGAACTGTTCCCGTGTCTTCGCGATCAGCGGTTGCGCTCCGGCGTTCGAGGAGATGCCGTGGAAGGCGGCGTAGTCGATGCCCATCGGCAGCGCGTCGACGCGGACGCAGCGGTTGCCGATTTGCGTCTCGTCGAGCCGGAAATCGATGTGCAGCACCCGTTCCGCCGTACCGATGAAGTGGCGCATGTAGTCGTGGGTGTGGAATGCGACCAGATCGGCTCCCAGCACGCCCCGCAGGATCTCGGCCCGTTCGGGCAGGATGCGGAAGAGTTCGTACGACGGGAAGGGGATGTGGTGGAAATAACCGATGCGCAGCGCGGGACGATGTTCGCGCAGCAGTCCGGGCAGCAGCATGAGCTGGTAGTCCTGCACCCAGACGATGTCGTCGGGTTCGATCCGGCGGAGAATCTCTTCGCAGAAGAGCGCGTTGACTTTCCGGTAGGCCTCCCAGAAATCCTTGCGGTAGCGGGTGAACGCGAAGAAATAGTGGCACAACGGCCAGATCGTGCTGTTGCTGTACCCTTCGTAGTAGTTCGCGATCTGTTCCGGCGTGAGGAAAATGGGGTGGAAGTTCATTTTCGCCAGTTCTTCGCGGATGCTCCGCCGGTCTTCGTCGGTCTCTACGTCGACTCCCGGCCAGCCGATCCAATGTTTTTCGTAACGGGTGTGCAGGGCATGGAGACCGGTCGCCAGACCGCCTTCGCTGCGGGTGAAGAGGTAGGCGCCGTCGCGGTGTACGGCTTTCACGGGCAGTCGGTTGGATATGTTTCATATGAATAAAAGATACAAAGGGAGCGCCATATCTCTTTTCAGGTGTCAATATGTTGAATATGAGTGGAGTGCGTTTTTATGGCGGATGCGGAAGACCCTATCGTTTTGAGAGGCGGCGTCTTGAAATGAGAGGGTTCCCGTTCGCTTTTTCTGAAATCGGTGCGCACGTGCGGAGGGGAATTGCGGTCGGGGAATGGATGGCGGGGATTTGGCGGTTGCCGGAATTTCCCTATCTTTGTGGAAACTACAAACCAGCTTTTCTATGAAACATCTTTTGCTGGCGGCCGCGCTGTTCGGCTGCCTGACCTCTGCGGCCGAGACACCGTGGAAACCTGCCGGCGACCGGATCAAAACCCGTTGGGCCGCCGAGGTCGATCCCGCGGCTCCGCTGCCCGAATACCCGCGTCCGACGCTCGTGCGCAGCCGGTGGCGCAATCTCAACGGCCTGTGGAACTATTCGCTCACGCCGGCCGGAGCGGCGGCTCCGGGCGAAGCGCAGGGGCGGATTCTGGTGCCCTTCCCGATCGAATCGTCGCTGTCGGGCGTGCAGCGCGGCGTGACGCCGCAGGAGGCGCTGTGGTACGAGACCACGTTCGAAGTGCCCGCCGCATGGCGCCGGGGCAACGACGTGCTGCTCCATTTCGGCGCGGTGGACTGGCGTGCCGAGGTCTATGTCAACGACCTGCTCGTAGGCAGTCATACGGGCGGATATACCCCCTTCTCGTTCGACATCACCCCCGCGCTTTCGGCCAAAGGGGTGCAGAAGCTGACGGTCAAGGTGACCGATTCGACCGACAAGGGTTTCCAGCCCCACGGCAAACAGGTGCTCGAACCCCACGGCATCTGGTACACGCCCGTGACGGGTATCTGGCAGACGGTGTGGATCGAACCGGTTCCTGCTGCCAACCGTATCGAAGGGATCACGACGCGCAGCGACATCCGCGCCGGCGTCCTTTCGGTCGACGTGAAGACCGCCCGCACGGGCAGCGACCGCGTCTGCGTGACGCTCTCGGCCGATGGCAAGACGTTGGCCGAGCGAAGCAGCATGGCCGGGCAGCCGGTGCACCTCGCCGTCGAACATCCGCGTCTGTGGAGTCCCGACGACCCCTATCTCTACGACCTGACCGTGACGCTCCTGCGCGACGGACGGGTGATCGACCGTGCCGAATCCTACGCCGCGCTGCGCGAGATCGCCACCGGGCGCGACGCCAACGGTATCGAACGCATGACGCTCAACGGCCGGCCGCTCTTCCATTTCGGCCCGCTCGACCAGGGCTGGTGGCCCGACGGCCTCTACACGGCCCCGACCGACGAGGCGCTGCTCTACGACATCCGGTTCACGAAGCAGTTGGGATTCAATATGATCCGCAAACATATCAAGGTCGAACCCGAACGCTGGTACTGGCATTGCGACCGCGAGGGAATCCTCGTCTGGCAGGACATGCCCAGCGGCGACATGTCGACGGGCAAGTGGGAGCCGCACCGCTGCCACGGCGCGGGAACCGACGCCGCGCGTTCGGAGGAGTCGTTCGCCAATTATTATAAGGAGTGGGGCGAGATCATGGATTTCTGCGGCCGGCATCCGTCGGTGGTGGTCTGGGTGCCCTATAACGAGGCGTGGGGGCAGTACCGCGCCGAGGAGGTGGCCGACTGGACCAAGCGCCGCGACCCGTCGCGGCTGGTCAATCCGGCCAGCGGAGGCAACTACCGCGACTGCGGCGACATGCTCGACCTGCACAACTATCCCGAACCGAAGATGTATCTCTACGACGCCAAGCGGGTCAACGTGCTGGGCGAGTACGGCGGCATCGGTCTGCCCGTCGAGGGGCACCTCTGGTCGGCGGACAAGAATTGGGGTTACATCGAGTTCAAGACCAGGGAGGACGTGACGGATCGCTACGTGACCTATGCCGAGAAGCTCATGGAGTTGGTCGAGCGCGGGTTCAGCGCCGCGGTCTATACGCAGACGACCGACGTCGAGGGCGAGGTCAACGGGTTGGTGACCTATGACCGCGAGGTGGTGAAGGTCGACGTCGACCGGCTGCACGAGGTCAACCGGCGGCTGGTGCGGTCGCTCGACCTTTGAGGCCGGAGAAGACGGTAAGATACGGGGCGTTTCGGCGCCCCGTTTTTCGTGTCCGTTCGCAATTGTATCCCGCGTTCGATTTCTAATCGTTTCGATGTCGCAGGACGATACGGCTGTTTCTCCGCCCCGCGCGGCGGCCTGCAACTCGCCTGAACGGCTCGTACCGTTTCCGCCGCCCGCGGCGAACCGTAGAGGCGCGAGGGGCGGATAGGCTCTTTTCCTTTCGTCCGAAATGTCAGAATTAGAAATTTAAATGTCAAAAAACATACTCCCCGATCGGCGGAAAATGGCTAACTTGCAATCAAAATGGCTAACGATTAATCTTTTAAACGAAAACCTGACGATGAAAAAATGGACAATCCTTCTGCTTGCGCTGCTTGCTCGACGGCGGGCGCGGCCGCGCAGGATTTTTCGGTGGTGAATCCCCGTTGCGAATACCGCGATGAACCGCTGGGGTATCAATACGCTGACGCCCCGTTTCTCGTGGCAGATCAGCGCCCGCGACCGCGGGTTCCTGCAATCGGCCTACGAACTGATCGTGGGCGACGACCGTGCGGCCGTCGCTGCCGGCCGCGGCAATCTGTGGCGGGTAAAGGCCAAGGGCGCGGAGGCGCTCCACATCCCTTACGCGGGCAAGGCGCTCGAATCGGGCAAGGAGTATTATTGGAGCGTGCGCGTCTGGAACGCTGCGGGCGAAGTCTCGCCCTGGATGCCGGTCAACCGCTTCTCGACGGGGCTGATGTCGCCCGACGCATGGTCGGGAGCCCGCTGGATCGCCATGGAGGTGCAGCCCGACAGCCTGCGTCTGGTGCCGGGCGAGGAGTATAACAAACTCACGATCGGCGACCGCATCACGGCACCCAACCGTCTGCCGCAGTTCCGCCGCGAGATCGACGTCCGGAAACCTGTGAAACGGGCCATGGCCTACGTCTCGGGTCTGGGGCAGTTCGAGTTCTTCATCAACGGCGACAAGGTAGGCGACAACTTCCTCGATCCGGCGTGGAGCGACTACGACAAGATCGTCTGCTACGTCCCCTTCGACGTGACCGATCGTTTGCAGCAGGGCGCCAACGTGCTGGGCGTGATGCTCGGCAACGGCATGTACAACGTGCCGCGCGAACGCTACTACAAACTGCTGATGACCTACGGCTACCCGATGATGATCTGCAAGGTGGACGTCGAATATGCCGACGGCACGCACGACGTGATCGTCAGCGACGGCAGCTGGCGCACGACGACCAGTCCGGTGACGTACAGCAGCATCTTCGGCGGCGAGGATTACGACGCGACGCTCGAACGCACGGGCTGGATGAAGCCCGGGTACGACGATTCGTCGTGGCAGGAGGTGCTCTTCACCTCGCAGCGCGGCGAGCTGATCGCCCCGAAGGCGCTGCCGGTGAAAGGTCATGGAGGAGTTCCCCGTCTTCAAGATCCGCAAGACCAAATACGGCAAGTGGCTCTACGACATGGGGCAGAACTTCTCGGGCGTGGCGCGTCTGACGGTCAAGGGCAAGCGCGGACAGGCGGTGCGGATGAACACCTGCGAACTGTTCGATCCCGCCGTCGACTCGATCCAGATCCACGGCGGCTACCGCGGCGAGACGCGCTACACCTATACGCTTCGCGGCGACGCGGAGCCCGAGAGCTGGGCGCCGCAGTTCACCTACCACGGCTTCCGCTACGTGCTTATCGACGGCGCCGTGCCGGCGGGCGAACCCAACCCCGAGGGGCTGCCCGAAATCGTGGACGTGCGCGGTCTGCATATCCGCAATTCGACGCCCGAATCGGGAACGTTCGTCTCGTCGAACGACCTGCTCAACAAGACGCAGCGGCTCATCGGCTGGGGCATCAAGAGCAACATGGTGAGCTACCTGACCGACTGCCCGCACCGCGAGAAGTTGCCGTGGTTGGAGCAGCTGCACCTGATGTTCGGTTCGCTGCAATATACGTTCGACATGTTCAGCCTCTACGAGAAGATGCTCGACGACATGGCTATGGCGCAGCTGCCCAATGGACTGGTGCCCGACATCGCACCCGAATACGCGCTCTTCCGCGAGGCGTTCCGCGACTCGCCCGAGTGGGGCAGCGCCTTCGTGCTGGTGCCGCTCTACCTCTATGAATACTACGGCGACGGTACGATGCTGCGCAAGCACTACGAGGCGATGGGCCGCTACGTGGACTACCTGACCTCGAAAGCCGACGACCACATCCTCAAACACGGTCTGGGCGACTGGTTCGATAGCGGTCCCAAGATGCCGGGCCGCGCGCAGCTTCGTCGCTCGCGGCGACGGCCACGCCGATCTACTACATGGATGCGCTGGCGATGGTCAAGGGCGCCGAGCTGCTCAAGAAGAAGGATGCGGAGCGCTGGCAGAAGCTCGCCGATGCGATCCGCACCTCCTACAACGAGAAATTCTTCCATAAGGAAGGTTGCTATTACGACCGCAACAGCCAGACTGCCAACTCGATCGCACTCTGCGCGGGTCTGGTCGATCCGGAGTACCGCCAGGGCGTGCTCGACAACGTGGTGAAGGACATCCGCAGCCGCAACAACGGCCTGACGGGCGGCGACGTGGGTTATACCTATATCTTGCGTGCGCTCGAAGCGGGCGGCCGGTCGGACGTGATCTTCGACATGAATTCGCGTTACGACGTCTACGGTTACGGCTACATGCTGGCACAGGGCGCTACGGCGCTGCCCGAATCGTGGCAGGTGGTGCCGATCAAGTCGCACAATCACTTCATGCTGGGACATCTCATGCAGTGGCTCTACACCCATGTCGGCGGTATCCGCCGCGACACGGGGGCGCTGGCCTACAAACGGTCGGTCATCCGACCCGAGGCGGTGGGCGACCTGACGATGGCGCGCGTGAGCTTCGAGTCGCCCTACGGGCAGA
>VOFK01002796.1_pt1 | contig 32436 bp, 54 predicted proteins | sample 5384121 | NCBI WGS metagenome assembly VOFK01 (sample SAMN12384730, study PRJNA508395) | human gut metagenome | isolation source: healthy gut J | host: Homo sapiens | reverse complement strand
CTCCAACGAAAGGGATATCGCACATATGCCAATTATAGCCATGACCGCCAACGCTTTTCCGAAGACGTGACAAACGCGCTATCAAAAAGCGGGCATGAATTATCATTTGGCTAAACCGATTGATATTGGGGCGTTGATGGGCATCCTTGTAAATATTTACAAGCGCCCGCATAAAGTTTATCTTGCGTATTAAAAGTTCATGTAATAAAAATTGTCTATTTTTAGCGATCAATTCGATTATAAGCATAAAGAGACTTCATGAACATCAGACTTCGTTTTAAGTTAATCGCTTTGTTGATCGTCCTATCGCTGGCCGGGCTTTTGGTTTCCAAGGATACTGGCTGAAAGGTTTATATGATACATTATATAAACAGATGGAGATCAATATAGAGGAAGCGATGAAGATCGCCGACTATAAGGAGTTGTTCCTGCGCATCCGATCTATCAAAAAAAGAACAGGAGCGCTGGGACCTCAAACCCAAGATGTGTACTTCAGCTCAGAGCTAGATCCGTCTAATAAGCAGAAGATGGACGCAAAAAGCTTCGATCCATCCGCAGAAAGAAGATCCTGACCTAACCGGGAAGATATCTTCAAGACGGCAAATCCCGACTCACACATGAAACTACATATCGATTACGGGGATGAGGAAGACTTTAGCTCGATAGAACTCTACCCTAACGGATTACCTATATGTAATCGGCGAGGTGGAGGGACATGGTGCAGCAAGCGATGCATGCGAATATAGATTCTATAAAACCAATTGATTTCAAGACCTACAACAAATTATTAACCTCGGAACTGGAGGCAAGAAACATCGTAACGGAACATGAGCTGGTAACGATTTATAAACCAAACAACGGGGACGAGAAGGGTTGATGCATCTGGACAAGCCGGAACGATTCACTACGTGGAAAAACCCCGTGCATTTCGATTACCCGCCCATAACGAGAGCACGTTACAATATCGCCTATTCCTCAAATCACCGGCCAGCGTGATACTCACCCAGATGAAAGGCATCCTGATCTCCTCCTTCCTATTACTTTTTGCTGATCATTTGCGCTTTCATATACTTACTCCGCACCATCTTAAAAGCAAAAAGACCGTGGAAGAATTGAAGACCGATTTCACCAACAATATGACGCATGAGCGAAAACCCCGATCAGCGTCAGCTATGCCGCCGTAGACGCATTATTGAACTTTAGCGATCCCGTCAACGAGAAACAGAAGAAATACCTGACGATCGTTAAAAGACCAACTTATCCATCTTACCGGGATTGGTGGAACAAATCTTTGACACTCGCCGTAGAGAACCGCAGTACCTTCCGCTTGCGCCCCCGAAACCATCTCATTAAACGAGTTGGTGAACTCCCTCATCGAGCAATACAAACTGAAAGCGAGCAAACCCGTGGAGTCTTACTTGCTCCATCCCCGAGGATATAGAATTGGTGGCCGATCGTACCACCTATATAAATATGTTGAGCAACCTTATCGATAACGCAATCAAATACGCCGACAAGGAACCTTGCCGCATCGAAGCGACAGCCCAGCAAGACGATCACGAAACGACAATCTCCATAACCGATAACGGCCCGGGTATCAGCGAAGCCAACCAGCGGCAGATATTCGACAAGTTCTTCCGGGTTCCCAGCGGGAATATCCACAACGTAAAAGGTTATGGCCTAGGATTATATTACGTAAAAGACATGATGGGTAAACATGGAGGAACAGCCCGTGTGGAAAGCGTCCCCGGCAAAGGCTCCACCTTTACCCTGCATTTTAAATAATAATCCGAAAATCAAGTATCAAATATGGAAAAGATAAAAGTACTACTAGTAGAAGACGAGCCTACATTGGCCATGATCATCAAGGATACGCTGGATGGGGAACGAGTTCGATATCACCCTAGCGGCGAATGGCGAGGAGGGCCTCTCCCGTTATGCGGAGATCAACCCGGACATTATCGTAGCGGATATCATGATGCCCAAGATGGATGGTTTCACGATGGTCAAATTGATCCGTAAGACGGATACGCACACCCCCTGTCCTATTCCTATCGGCCCGTTCCGCGGCCAACGACGTGGTAGAGGGCTTCGAGACAGGCGGCAACGATTCCCTGAAAAAGCCTTTCGGCATGGCGGAATTGATCGTACGCATCAAAGGCGTTACTGCATAAGGTGTCCGTCCAAAGACCGGAAGCCACCTCTTTCCGTATCGGGCTTTATACGTTCGATTCCATCACGCAGACATTGGTCTACCGGGGAGAGAAACAACTCCTCAGCAACCGGGAATCCGAGATATTGAAGCGCCTTTGCGACAATAAGGACCAAGTATTACCGATGAAAGAGATCTTGATAGACCTTTGGGGAGATGATTCTTTCTTCAACGCACGCAGCCTGCATGTCTTTATCACCAAGCTACGTCATAAGTTATCGAAAGACGAGTCTATCAAGATTTTGAATATCCGGGGAATCGGATATAAGCTGATCATCGATTGAATTGCTTCAATGCCTGTGCCATCTGGTCCGGGCATGAAGTTCCCCTTCCATGACAATCGATGCCAGACAAACGGCCGATAGCGTCTTCGATGCGCATACCTTTCAATAAGGCGCACATGCCTTGCCCGTTACCGTGGCAACCTCCTACAATCTGCACATTCTCGATCACGTCCTCCTTCGCATCGATCACCATCAACTTAGAACAAACGCCTCCTTGAGGCGTATAGGTTATACGTCGTGTTTCCATTTTTTCTTTTTCTCTCCTTTTTTTTTTATAAACGAGTCGCAAAGGTATAAATAAATTTAACTACATTTGTAGCATCTAATTTACAAAAACATGACATACGAGGAAACGCTACACTATCTATATACCAGCATCCCGGTCTTCCAACACAGCGGAGCTTCCTCCGCTTACAAAACCCGGTCTTTGGTACAAGTATCGCCCTAGATGATTATCTGGGAAATCCCCATAAAGCCTATAAGACCATCCATGTAGCCGGGACAAACGGCAAAGGCTCGGTCAGCCATCTATTGGCGGCCATTCTCCGGCAATCCGGTTTCAAGGTCGGGCTTTATACCTCTCCCCACTTAGTGGACTTCCGGGAACGCATCCGGGTGAACGGGAAAAAGATCTCCCAAGATTACGTGGTCGATTTCGTCGAGCGTCATCGTTCTTTCTTCGAGCCTCTCCATCCTTCTTTCTTCGAGCTGACGTCCAGCATGGCTTTTGAGTATTTCCGCGACCAGCAGGTAGATTATGCGGTTATCGAGGTCGGGCTTGGCGGTCGTTTGGACAGTACGAACATCATCACCCCGATCTTGAGTATCATCACGAATATCAGTCTGGATCATACGCAATTCTTGGGAGATACGGAGGAGAAGATAGCGGCGGAGAAAGCCGGCATTATCAAGAAAGGCGTACCCGTCCTTCTGGGGGAGGCAGAGAAACGCCCGTTTTCGACCTCTCCAGAACGAGGCGAGAAAGGCAGGAGCACCCTCCACTACGCCTTGAGCATGGGAATGCTGAGGGGACGGAGGGTTGTCGATGGTACACTGGGAAGTTCCCCTCCGTAGAATACGGCGAGGGGTGATCGGCGAGCTTGCCGGAGAGGTACAACAAGCCAACGCCATCACGGTGTTCTCCGCCCTGCACCTGCTCCGCGAAGTGCGGCGTTGACATCCTGCCCGAGGCCGTCCATGAAGGGTTCGGACACGTGACCCAACTGACGGGTTTGATGGGCCGCTGGCAAACCTTGCGGGGACAAAACCGACCGTCATTTGCGACACCGGGCAACAACGTGGGTGGATGGAAACACATAGCGGAACACCTGAATGCCATGAGAAGCCGTTTCCGCGAAATTTATATGATCGTCGGTATGGTGAACGACAAGGATATCGACGGCGTATTATCCTTGATGCCACCAGATGCTTCTTATTTCTTCACGCAAGCCTCCGTGGAGAGAGCGATGCCCGTAAAGGATTTCGCCATGAAAGCCATGCGGAAGGGACTGCCCGGAGTCCTTTGCGAAACGGTGAAAGAGGCGGTCGAGAAAGCGTTAAAAAGTGCCGGCAAGGATGACTTGATCTTTATCGGCGGAAGCACCTTTATCGTAGCGGACGCTCTCCCCTTGTTCATGAAAGAAGACGAATACAAATAATATAACTCTATAAAACAAATATCATGATAGAAAAAATTCATCAGAAACTAAGCGACTCGAAAGTCGCACGCTGGAGTGTACTCGCTTTGGCGGCATTCACGATGCTTTGCGGATACTTCCTTACGGATGTAATGGCTCCGCTTAAACCGATGTTGGAAGAACAGCTAAGCTGGACGAGTACGGAATATGGTTGGTTCACCAGCGCTTACGGTTGGTTCAACGTATTTCTTTTCATGTTGATTATTGGTGGTATCGTTCTGGATAAGATGGGTGTCCGTTTCACGGGTGTCGCTTCCTGTATCTTGATGATTATCGGTTGTTCCATTAAATATTACGCCATCTCGGACGCGTTTACGATGGAAGGAGAGCTTTTCGGATGGAAAGCGCAAGTGATGGTGGCCGCCCTCGGATACGCGATCTTCGGTGTCGGCGTGGAGACCGCCGGTATCACGGTATCTAAGATTATCGTACGGTGGTTCAAGGGAAAAGAGATGGCGTTGGCTATGGGGCTTGGAGATGGCTACGGCTCGTTTGGGTACGGACTTGGCTTTATCTATCACGGTTCCCGCCGCCAAGTACTTCGGTAGTATCTCCGCTCCTATCTTGCTTTGTCTTTGTATGTTGTGTATCGGTTTGGATCGCCTTCCTCGTATTTTGCGTGATGGATCGCAAGCTGGACGCTTCGATGGACGCTATCGAGCAAGCCGAGGAGGAAGAGCCTTTCCGTTTGAAAGATATCTTATTGCTCGTTACCAATAAGGGTTTCTGGGTTGATCGCTCTGCTTTGCGTATTATTCTATTCGGCCGTATTCCCCTTCTTGAAATACGCTACGGACTTGATGGTCAATAAATATAACGTAGATCCGGAGTTGGCGGAAATATCCCGGCTATCTTACCTTTCGGCACGATTCTTCTGACTCCGTTCTTCGGTAATTTATACGACCGCAAGGGTAAAGGGGCGACGATCATGATCTTTGGCGCCTTGATGTTGATCGGCGTGCATTTATTATTCACGCTTCCGATCTTGAATCAGTGGTGGTTCGCCACGATCGTGATGATCGTATTGGGTATCGCTTTCTCCTTGGTCCCATCGGCGATGTGGCCATCTGTTCCGAAGATTATCCCGGAGAAGCAATTAGGGCACGGCTTATGCCTTGATTTTCTGGGTACAGAATATCGGTCTGAGTATGGTTCCCTTTATTAATCGGCTGGATATTGGATACGTATTGCAAGATAGACAATGGCACGGGTAAACCGGCTTACGACTATACGATACCGATGGCAGTCCACCTGCCGCGTGCCTGCCCCTTCATCGCCTTGATGTTGAAACGTGAGGACCGGATCAAAGGCTACGGCCTTGAATTGCCGAACATCCAAAAAAAGGACGCCGATAAAGCCGAGGCCGAGATAATCGCTAAAGAGATGATCGCGGAGCCTTAATAAAGCTCATAACCCTAAATAAATGGAAGGCGCTGTAAACTTGATTTACCGCGCCTTTCTTTTTTGATGACTGAAAACCATCGTCATTGGAACACACAAAAAGTTCGTTTGAAAAAGAGGAGTAGCGAAACAACTACAAATTGTAGCCAGTTGGAAAGACTAATAAGATAGGGGGACCGTAAGCTAAAACACTATAATCTTGACATTATGATCAAAATAACAGAATAACGATGTCAAGACCTTTTTACGAATAGAGGAAATGGGGAGAAACCTATGATGAAATCATACGTTTTCCCTCATTTCTTTACATAAACACCCCTGTTTAGACCCAAAAGTAATAGAGTTAGGTAACACAAAAAGGCTGTATTAGGCAACACAACCGTATGCATTAGGTAACGCAACCGTATGTATTAGGCGATACATAAGGAAGAAACAGCCCCTCGCATCCTATAGAATCAATCGATACACTCCCCGTATAAAATGGCTATTTTCACCTAAGAGTATGAGATACGATGAATTAATCTCGCTAGAATGAAAGGGCCTATTTCCATAAAAGCACTACAAGACAATTAGATGCTATTATTCTATCCCATTTTCGGAAGTAAGGCGTACCTTAGCCCGGAAAAACGCTTCTCCGGGAGTTCAGATAACAGAATGTCAAAACGTCAATCCTCCTCTTACACGTGAGCTACTTGAGCATAATAAAGCATAACCAATTCGCAGACTACCACGATGCCCCAAGTCCAACGCCACGAACCGAGGACATCCGCCAACGCCCCTTGCAGGACAGGAAATACCGCTCCTCCAAACACGCCCATCATAAAAACGCGACGGAAGCCTTCGAGGTATATTTCTTCAAGCCTTGGATGGCTAACGTGAAAATACAACCCCACATCACGGAATGAAACAACCCGACAGCTACCAATACCCAAAGATTATTGGCCAGTATAGCCACGATCGTAAAAACCGCCGCAAACGAAGTTGCCACCGTCAGTTGTACCCGGGGAGATATCTTGCTGAACATGCTCGAGACGATACGGCCCACCATCAAACCTCCCCAATAAAGCGTAGCCAATAAGGCCGGCGTATTCAGGTTCATGCCATTCGTCCCTTCCAGTTCCAACGCATGCAAGTTGATATTCACCCCAATGGAAACCTCCGCTCCCACATAAAAGAAGATAGCGATAACCCCCAGCCTCAAATGGCGAAACGACCAAATGCTTGTTCCAATCTTTCCCCCTCGTTCGCTTTCGTATTCATCACATCCGGCAAATAGAGCCGATGGGTAATGAAAGCGGTCAAGGCGATAAAAGCCGCCAAGACGATGAACGGAAACATCAATTGCTCCACATGGATCTCCTCGATAGCGACCCCTCCAAACATCACGCTCGTAACGAAAATGGGGCGATCGTCGTGCCGAAAGAGTTAAAGGCGCAAACGATATTCATCCGTTGTACGGGTTGCCCCCGCACCTCGTAAGCCGCTACATAGGATTGATCACCACCTGCAAAAGCGTGGCCGATGTTCCCATCAGATAAGATCCCAGTAAAAGATGAAGTAGCCATAAGGCACATGAGCTGAGGTAATCGAGATATTCCATGCCTCATAATTCACCGTAAACCAAGAGGGAGAAGAAAAAGCACCGTCAGGCCCACCACCATGACGACAAGGCCCCGGATCAAAGTTCTCTTATAGCCATAACGGTTGATCCATCTACCACCCAAGGTGCCATTTAGCAGGTACCCCAAGAAAAAAAGAAGGAAATCAAGGTCACAAACGTATTCTTAAACTCTCCGGCCTCTTTCAGGGAAAGCCATTTTCAAGGGGCCTTTGACACTGCCCATTGACAGTAGTCAAGAAACCCACAATAAAGTATATGAATATTAGGGACGATGAAAGGCCCTAAAGAATTTGTTTTCTGTGTGTTCATAGGTAAAAGATCAAATACGCCCGTTATGAAAGTATCGATTCCAGCACGGGAAGCGTTCCCTCCTCCCGTATTCTCCGACCATCGATTGATAAATCTCCACGAAATCTTCCGACGCACGCAAGTCCGTACCGGCAGAAGGGAGACAAGGAAAGAAAATCCAAGGCATCGTTGCTGGCGATCAAGCGGTAATCAGTCGCCGTCAACCAAAGGCTCGTTGATCTCGAACGACATCCCATGATCGTCTACCTTATATTTCAAATAATGACGATAAGCCGCCGTAAAAAAGGCCACACGAGTCAAGTCCACATGCTCCCGGATCATCTGGATCCAAAGTTCGGCATCATATACACCGGAATCTTGGAGACGCCATCGAAACAAAAGGCGGGCCAACTGATCGCTAACGGAACGATTCCCGAAACGCTCTATCAGCGTTCGTTTATATACGTCCAAACCGTATTGCCGGGAAAGCGGGAACATAAGGGGTGATATCCCCTTATCCATAAAGACGCGCAGGTAACGGCTGAAACGCCCGTCACGCATGGCATCGTCACCTTCCGGTAACCAGATAGAAAAAGGCGGGATAAGAGAGCATTTGGTGAGAAGCGTTCAGCAGGCTCAGCTTCATGTTCTCATAGGCGGTGACATCCTTCGTGAATTCTACGCCCACCTTTTCCCATGCCGGACGACCCGCAATGAAATCATCCTCGATCACCCACTGGATAAAAATCCTCGCAATAGACGGGAGCCTCGTCTTCGGTACCGTTCTTACGATTCAGCCGCTCGATATCAGCGGGAGTCGTGGCGGGGGTGATACGATCCACCATGCTGTTCGGGAAAGTGACGTTCCGTGACACCCATTCCAATAATTCCTTATCCTGAGCGGCGATAAAAGAGGTAAACGCCCGTTTAGCCGTATTGCCGTTATGTTGAAGATTATCGCAAGAAAGGATCGTGACAGGGCCATTGCCCAGATTCTTCCGGCGGCGTAACCCTCGGCGATAAAGCCAAATACGGTCTTCGGCGTTGAGGGATGGAACAGATCATGACTTTACGCCCTCATTATCCAAGATAAACTCCCCGCTAGTCTTATCCATATTATAACCTCCTTCCGTTATGGTCAAAGTAATGATCTTAATGGATTTATCGGCTATTTTCTCAAGAACCGCCTTAGGTTCTTCCACGCCCCAAATAAGGTCTATCAAAGATCCGATCTCATAAGCCTCGTCTTTACCGTCACGACCGCAAACCGTCAATGAGTAGATTAAGTCCTGTTTGCGCAGGGCCTTTACCAAGCGCTCGTCTCCCGGCAACAAAGCGACCCCGCAAATTCCCCAACACTGTTGGGTTTGATCTTCCAATAGCTGATTCGTATAGTACTCCTCGTGGGCACGATGGAAGTTCCCGACTCCGATATGTACGATACCTGCTTTTACTTGTTCACGATTGTAGTTGAGCGATCTAAATTGTGTCTCCATGATTTCTTCTGTTTTTAGGATTGTTTGAGGCAAATGTAAACGTCCGGAAAGAAACAGGCTCCCGTATCTCTCCGAAAAATACCTGCAATCGTTCCCGCAAACGTTCCCAAAATCTGCAATCGTTCCCAAATTCGCTTGCCGGAACCAATTCATCTTATTAATTTTGTTTCAACGTAAAAAGAGCGTGCCATGAAACATATAACCATCAAAGACATAGCCGAGGCCTTATGCCTCTCCACTTCGACCGTATCGCGAGCGTTGAGCGATGACAAGAATATCCGCAGGGAAACGAAGGAGAAGGTACTTACCACGGCGAGACAACTCGGTTACAATCCCAACCCCGTAGCCTTGAACCTCAAGTACGGGCGTACGAACACCATTGGGGTGATCGTACCGGAAATGACCACGCCTTTCGCCGCCGAGGTTATAAACGGCATTCAAGAGATCTTATATCCGGAAGGGGCTTAAGGTAATCATCGCACAATCGAACGAAGATCCGTTGACCGAGCGGGAGAACCTTCACCTGATGGAACGTTTCCGAGTAGACGGCATCATCATCAGCCTTTGCCATCAATCCGAGAACCAAGACGAATACATACGTATCCAACGACAAGGCATCCCGTTGGTGTTCTTCGACCGCATCCTCGGGCAATGGATGTCTCCAAAGTCCGGGTAGACGATTACGCAGTCCTTCTTCTGGTCGAAAGCACTTGGATCCCGCTCCGGCAGAAAACGGATCGCCCATATCCAAGCCCCTCTTATTTACACTAACGCCACCGAACGGGCCAAAGGCTATAAGGATGCCTTAGCCAAATTCCATATCCCCTTATGACGATTCGCTCGTCATAAAGACAGGCGTTACGATCGAGAACGGGAAAAGGCCGCCCGGTATCTCCTCGCCTCTCAAGTCTCTTTCGACGCAATCTCTCGCCTTCACGGACACACTCCTCGCCATAGGAGCCATGAATGAGCTAAGGGAGCGGCATGTGAGAATCCCGGAAGAGGTAGCTATCGCCAGTTTCTCGGGTACGATCCTGTCCACGATCGTGAATCCGCAGCTTACCACCGTAGAGCAACCCCCTCCGGGAGATGGGGCATGTCGCCGCCGAGCTTGTCTTGGAGAAGATACGGAGGCCCTCAGCCCCGAACCGTACCGTGGTGTTGGATGCCTGCATCAAGTTGAGGGCCTCCACGGAAACCGATAGTTCACCCGATAAAACAGAACGTTTATAAGGATATCTTCTTTATCTTCGCGTATCATATAAAACAAACATTAAATACTATGATCTGTTTCCCGAATGCCAAGATAAACCTAGGTCTGAACGTGGTAAGCAAACGTCCGGACGGTTATCATAATATAGAGACCATCTTCTATCCGATCCCCGTGAAGGATGCCCTCGGAGATCGTCGCCTCGATCGACCTGTTTCACCGAGGGGACCGGAATCCCGGTAGACGCTCCCCAAGAGAAGAACCCCTCGTCATAAAAGCACTCGGAACGCCCTTAAAAGACGAGATACGAGATTCCCCGCTAGAGATCCATTTGTTGAAAGCGATACCTTTGGCGCCGGGCTTGGAGGAGGTTCCGCCGATGCCGCTTTTATGTTGAAGCTGGTCAATGATTTCTGCGGTTTGGATATTCACCCGATGAGTTGGAGGCGATAGGTCCACCATCGGAGCCGATTGCCCGTTTTTATCCGTAACACGCCGGTATTCGCGACCGGCACGGGAAACCAATTCGAGCCCGTGGACTTGTCCTTAAAGGATTATTATCTATGCTTAATTAAAACCGGATGTCAGCTGTCTCCACCCCCCTGAAGCCTATTCCGATGGTAACACCCGCCACGCCCCGGAGACCTCCTTGAAAGAGATCATCCGGCTACCGGTATCCGAATGGAAAGAAAAGCGGATGGTGAACGATTTCGAGCGGAGCGTATTCCCCGAAACATCCCCGTGATCGAGCGGATCAAGGATACCTTATACGAGGAGGCGCCTTATATGCCGCCATGTCCGGCTCCGGATCGTCCGTGTTCGGTTTGTTCGAAAAACCAACCCATTTCAAGGAACAATCCCTGTTCAGCGATTGTTTTCTATGGGAAGGACAATTGTCATGAATCAAATAGAGACTTTTTTTGATACGATGGCGGAACGCTGGGACGCTGTCTATGATCCGGAAAACCGGACGATATTGGATCGTACCAACCTGCGGCGGAACGCTCGCATCCTCGATGTCGGTTGCGGCACGGGGATATTGAAAGTTACCTGCTGCCGTACGAACCCCGCCAAATCGTAGCTATCGATATAGCGGGCCAAATGATCGAGAAAGCACGCGTGAAATATCCGGATCATCCGCTCATCGAGTTCCTCCAAGAGGACGCTATGAGCTACGAGGGAAAGGATTCGACTATATTATCCTATAGCGCTTTTACCCGCATTTCATGCGGCCGGAACGGTTGATCGAAAGCATATGAGCGACTTGCTCGTGCCCGGCGGTAAATTGGTTATCTGCCACAGCGAGAGCAAGGAAAAGATCAATACGCACCACCATCGGCACGCCGATCGATTATCGCTGCCCTTGCCCCCGGCCCGAGAGGTGGCGGCATTGATGGAGCCTTATCTTCTTCCGCTCGTCGTAGAGGATACCGAACAGCTTTACATCGTTTGCGGAAAACGTTTATCCAAACTAATTATATATGAACAGAAAAACTAACTTAATTCCGGCATTGCTTCTTTCCGCCCTTTCGCTTTACGCCATGGAAGACGTGAAAGTAACGCAATTCCTGCACGCAGGCCCGTTCACGGTCAACGCCGATCCTAGCGGACAGCCTCAACGTAAACGGCAAGCCTTTCGAGGGCGAAGAATCTATTAAAGCGACCTTTACCGTTCGAAAACGCTTGCGAACGCCACGGTACTCGACGCTGACACGGCAGTTGATCACCTTCTGCCGCCCCGCAAAAGGGGATATGCCCTGCATCTATTCTCTTTCTTCTTGAACAGCGACCGGTACGTAAAGCACGCTCGATATATCGGGTCCCGGGCGTTCGAAGTATTCGTCAATGATAAACCGGTAGGAGCCTCTTCCGAGTTGGTGAAACCCCGCCGCTATCAAGTAGTCGTTAAATACCTGACAGCGGAAACAGACACTTGTCCTCCCAGCCTAAAGGCTACCTTCAGAGCGAGGCGGAAGCGAAAGTCGTAGCTTCCTTGAACCCGGGAGAAACGCTACACCCTTCTGATATCCTAGAAGGAAAGATTTCCAAGGCGTAAGTGTCTCCCGAACGGGAAGTATGCCTTGGTAAAATACGTCAATCGATTCCCGGAGGGCAAGAGCGAATCGTACGGGCAATTGATGGATGCCGCTACAGGGACGGGTCTTATTGCAAGACGGAAGTTTCTTGACAACCGCCAAATGGATGCCTAAAAGCAATCGATTGTATTACACCCGCACCGGTCTGGACGGTACGGAGTTGGTAACCGTAGATCCGGCGACCTACCAACAAACGGTATTAGTCCCGAACCTTCCGGAAAGGGCGGTTCGTATTCACCCCGATGAGTCCACGCTTCTCTATACCGTAGAAGAGGAAGGTCCCAAGGAAGGGACGGACTTGATCCGTGTATTAGAGCCGGCAGACCGTATCCCGGGTTTCCGTGACCGCTCCCTTTATCTGGCGGTATGACTTAAAAACAGGTTTGTACGAGCAACTTACTTTCGGGCATACGGACACTTATATCAATGATATCAGCGCTGATAGCCGCTATCTATTGTTCAGCACCAGCGACCGGGTGTACACCTCTTACCGCACTCCCGCAACTCCCTTTATAAATTGGATTTGCAGACCATGGCGATCGATACGATCTGGGGAGAAAGCCCGTACGTAAACCAAGCCGCCTTCTCGCCCGACGGTAAACAGTTATTGGTAGCCGGGGCAGGCGACGCTTTCGACGGGATCGGACGAAATATCAAGCAAGGACAGATCTCCAACTCATACGACGGGCAGTTATTCCTATACGATCTGGCAAGCCGTAAAGCCTCCCCTCTCACCAAGGATTTCAATCCGAACGTGATCGATGCCGTATGGAACCGCTTCAACGGGCAAATCTATATCCTCTGTGAGGATGAGGATTACCAACGGATCTATACGTGCGATCCGGCAAACGGGAGAAGATCAAGACAAGTAGCCGCCTCCGAGGATATTATCATGTCGTATGCGTTGGCCGACAACGCTCCGGTTCTCTTCTATTACGGACAGGCGCGTCCAACGCCAACCGCCTTTACGCTTACGACCTGAAAGGTGGAAAGAACCGCTTGGTGTATGATCTCTCGCAAGATAAATTAAAAAGATATCGCCTTGGGCGAGGTACACGACTGGAACTTCAAGTCGGATGACGGTACGACTATCCAAGGCCGTTATTACCTGCCGCCTCATTTCGATCCGAATAAGAAATATCCGATGATCGTTTATTACTATGGCGGTACTTCCCCCCGACGAACCGTGCGCTGGAGATGCGTTATTCCATGCATATGTACGCCGCTCTCGGATACGTGGTCTACACCTTGAACCCTAGCGGAACGACGGGCTTCGGACAGGAATTCGCCGCCCGCCATGTGAACGCATGGGGCCTGAAGACCGCCGATGAGATCATCCAAGGTACCAAGCTGTTCTGCAAGGAGCATTCTTTCGTGAACGAGAAGAAGATCGGTTGCATCGGTGCCAGCTACGGCGGTTCATGACACAATACCTACAAACCCGTACGGACATTTTTTCGCCGCCGCTATCAGCCATGCCGGTATTAGCGCGTTGGTAGCTATTGGGGAGAAGGTTATTGGGGATATGGCTATTGCTCCGTAGCGAATGCCGGCACTTATCCTTGAACGCCCCGGAGTTCTTTACCAAAGCAAAGCCGTTGTTCAACGCCGATAAGAATCAAGACCCGCTCCTGTTGCTTCACGGCAACGCCGATACGAACGTACCCATCGGGAAAGTATCCAGATGTTCGCCGCCTTGAAGATCCTAGGGAAAACCGTGGAGTTCGTGCAGGTGGATGGCGAGAATCATGGTATCGTAGGCTATCAGAAACGTATAGGCTGGCAAAAATACCATCTACGCATGGTTCGCCAAATGGCTGAAAAGACGAGCCGGAATGGTGGAAAGCCTTATATCCGGATCGTACTTTATAAGAATATTTTTATTTGAACGAAAGCGTCTGTGTCTCCCGCAAAGGGAATCGCAGGCGCTTTATTCGTTTGCTCAACCCCGGCTGTCATCCGGATCAGCTCCGTTTACGAACGGTAATTTGATACAAAGATCCGTAATATATATACATATACTTGAGATAAATCCGAATATCTTTGTGATGTCAAACAATAACGATATCCTCATGAAAAACAAAAGCAATCGCACTCTTCCTGCTAGGCTTCATACCAGCCTTCGCACAAGATATCCCAACTTTCTAAAAACAGAACAAAATATGGACAGAATCGAACGCTGTAAAAAGAATTACACCGAGCTATTCGGAGGCGAGGCATTGACCGGACAAGAACAGATCCGGAAATGATGGACATTCTCCAGAAATTCATCTTCGGGGAGGTATTCCGCACAGGAGATCTTGATAAAAAAGACCCGGGAGCTTATCACTTGCACCATATTAGCCACGATGCAAACCTTGCCCCAACTGAACGCCCACGCCAAAAGCGGCGCTAAACGTAGGCGTCACTCCCATCGAGCTACGGGAGGCAATATATCCTATGTGCCCCGTTCATCGGTTTCCCGAAGACATTGAATGCCTTAAATACCATCAATGAAGTCTTTAAGCAACAAGGCATCGCTTTGCCTCTGGAGAGACAAGCTACCGTTACGGAAGAAGATCGCCACGAGAAAGGACAAAGCCATACAAAGCCGGCTTTACGGCGAGGGAATCAAAGAGGGCCATGAGGAACGTCCCGGGAAATATGGGTCCGGAAGTAGAGCGATTCCTCACCGAATTCTGCTTCGGAGATATCTATACTCGCAACGGGCTAGACCTCAAAACCCGGGAGTTACTGGCTTATTGCATACTAACGACCCTTGAAGCCGAAAGCCAACTACACTCGCAGCTCGAAGGGAACTTACTGGCCGGCGATAGCAAGGAGACCTTAACGGCGGCGGTTATACAATGTCTTCCTTATATCGGCTTCCCTTCCGCTATCAAAGCGTTGAAGATCATTAAAAGGAGTCCTCTCAGCCCGCCCCTGAGAAGAACTTAGTCCGCCTATCCAAGATCACGGTCGATCCCGCCCAGTTGGAACGTTATAACGCCTTTCTGAAAGAAGAGATCGAGGCTTCCATGCGTCTAGAGCCGGGTGTTCTTACACTGTATGCCGTATCGGAGAAAGAAGATCCGCATAAAGTAACCATCCTAGAGATTTACGCGGATCAAGACGCTTATAAAAAAAGCCATATCCAAACGCCCCATTTCCAGAAATACAAACAAGGAACATTACAGATGGTGCAAGAGTTGGAACTGGTAGATAACACGCCCCTGATCCCCGGACTAAAGATAAAATAAAACAAGAATCCCCGCTTTCCGGCACGAAGCCATCTAAGCGGGGATTCCATATATCCATGAAAATCTAAATTACTTGTTATTCGATCATTTGATATTCGGATTCAATTTATGCCATTCGGAAATAGCGGGAAGCACGCCCATAGCGATCACCTCGTCACGTAAAGCGCAAAGGTGCTTGTAGCTCTTCTCCAAAACTTGCCTCTTCTTCCGGTGTACCATGCACCTCTTTCAACGTTACGCCGTCTTTCGTAATCGAGGTCTCCCAAGCCATCATGATATGATCGAACTTTACCGTTTGATACATAAGCGCCAGCCGGCCAACGGAACGGTTTACCACCCATTGCCGCAGCGATCATCTCGATAGATACATACGATGGGCTTTGGAAGGAAGAACGGCCACGCAAGGCGATAATGTTCGCGCCACCCTTCGTAACCTTTGTCTGTATCTCCGCCCATTGATCTTTCGTCAAGGCATCCGTACCGATAAGCTCAGTTAAAGGTTTACCATCCACTTTAGCGGTAGAGGCGAAAACAGCCATTTGCTCGCCATGGCCACCATACGTACGGCAATTCTCAACCTGATCCATAGAGATACCGAAATGTTTTGCCAACTCACTGCGTAAACGAGTAGAATCCAATGCGGCCAACGTCGTAACCTGAGAAGGTTTCAAGCCGGAATACAATAAGGTAATCAAACCGGTAATATCCGCCGGGTTAAAGATAACCACGATATGCTTTACGTCCGGGCAATAAGCCTTTTTACGTTCTTGCCGAACTCCTCGGCGATAGCGGCGTTTCCTTTTAGGAGATCCTCACGGGTCATACCTGCCTTTCTTGCGGCACCACCGGAGTTAACGATATATTTAGCGCCAGTCAAAGCCTCCTTGATGTCTGAGGTAAAAGTGATGTTTACACCCTCGAAACCACAATGGAATAATTCCTCGGCAACTCCCTCCAAACCCGGTGCGTAAGGGTCGTACAAAACAAATGTTGGAAGTTAGTCCCATCATAATAGCGGTCTGTGCCATATTAGAACCGATCATACCTGCTGCGCCGACAATCGTCAGCTTCTCGTCTGTGAGTGTTTTCATAAGAAACCTTGTTTTTAAATGTTTATTTTTCCTTTTTCGACACAAAGATACGAGATTGAGAACTCTTGTCCTAATCATAAAAACGAATCCCCCATAAATAAAAGTTATGAATAGCGTCTCTATGATTATTCCAAGATTATCACGTACCTTTGTATTATGAAAACATTTAAACTAGACAATTGGTTGCCCACAACGAAGAAAGAAGTCGAGGCACGGGGATGGGATTACCTCGACGTGATCCTTTTCTCGGGAGACGCCTATGTGGATCACCCCTCTTTCGGGGCGGCCGTGATCGGTCGTGTATTGGAAGCGGAAGGATTACGGGTAGCGATCGTACCGCAACCGGATTGGCGGGGAGATTACCGGGATTTCAAGAAGCTCGGCGTTCCCCGGCTTTTCTTCGGTGTATCCGCCGGTGCCATGGATTCAATGATCAACCATTATACTGCCAATAAGCGATTACGCAGCGACGACGCCTATACGCCGGACCAACGTCCGGGAATGCGCCCGGATTATCCGAGTATTGTCTATACTAAAATACTGAAAGAATTGTATCCGGATGTCCCCGTCGTATTGGGTAGCATCGAGGCCTCATTACGCCGGCTTACGCATTACGATTATTGGCAAGAGATAAGCTATTACCGGGAATCGCTTGCCAGTAGCCCGGCCGATTTATTGATTTACGGCATGGGCGAGAAGCCGATCAAGGAATTGGTGCGCCGCCTAAAAGTCCGGCATTCCTTTCAACGAGATCAAGGACATCCGCCAAACGGTTTATCTGGCAGACAAAGAGGATGCGAAAGACGATGATATCGTGCTCTTCTCACACGAGGAATGCCTAAAAGATAAATTGAAACAAGCGAAGAATTTCCGGCATATCGAAGAGGAATCCAACAAATACAATGCCTCACGTATCTTGCAAAAGGTAGGAAAGCAAGTGATTGTGGTGAATCCTCCCTTCCCTCAATGACGGAAGCGGGGATAGATGCCTCCTACGACCTTCCCTACACCCGCTTGCCGCATCCCAAATATAAAGGGGAAAGTGATACCGGCTTTCGAGATGATCAAGTTCTCGGTGAATATCCACCGGGGTTGTTTCGGAGGATGCGCGTTCTGTACCATATCGGCGCATCAAGGGGAAGTTCATCGCCTCCCGAAGCAAGGAATCGATCTTGAAGGAAGTGAAAGCGATTACCGAAATGCCGGATTTCAAGGGGATATCTAAGCGATCTGGGAGGCCCTTCCGCCAATATGTACCGTATGAAAGGGAAAGATGAGCGGATTTGCGCCAAATGCAAGAAACCGTCTTGTATCTCCCCCGTCGTTTGCAAGAACTTGAACGCGACCATACGCCGCTACTGGATATCTACAAAGCGGTAGATAGACTTCCCGGGATCAAGAAGTCGTTTATCGGAAGCGGTGTACGCTATGACCTGTTATTGCACCGTTATGCGGATGAGTCTTTAAACAAGGCAGCTCAAACCTATACCGAGGAATTAATCGCCCGCCACGTATCCGGCCGTTTGAAAGTGGCCCCGGAGCATACGCAAGACGATGTGTTGAAACAAATGCGTAAACCGTCTTTCTCGCAATTCCGGACAGTTCAAGAAGATATTCGATAAGGTAAACCGGCAATACGGGTTGAACCAGCAACTCATCCCCTATTTCATTTCCAGCCATCCGGGATGTACCGAGGCGGATATGGCGGAGCTGGCGGTGATCACCAAGAGCTGGCATTTCCAGTTGGAGCAAGTACAAGACTTCACGCCTACGCCGATGACATTGGCTACGGAGATGTATTATACCGGATATCATCCTTATACGTTGGAGAAAGTATATACGGCCCGCTCAAAAGAACAAAAGTTGGCACAACGCCAGTTCTTCTTCTGGTATAAACCCGAGTCACGCCGTCAGATCATGCAAGTATTGCAAAAGATGGGACGAAAGGATTTGATTGAGAAATTATTCGGACAGAGGGGTGACATGAATCCCGCTCCCAGAAAAAGAAGATAATAGGCTTTTGAGATTAGCTGTATCGATGAATTACGAGAGTAGTCGCATCGTATCACGGGAGTATTGATGGATAACGAGAGTAGTCTCGACAAGTGATGAGACTACTCTCGTTATTCCTTATGATTATTCTTTCACGGCGATCACCTCGATCTCTACCAAACCATTCTTCGGCAGTGTCTTAACGGCTACCGCCGAACGTGCGGGAAACGCACCTTCGAACTGAGAGGCGTATACCTCGTTCATAACGGCGAAGTCGCCCATATCCGCTAAAAATACGGTTGTTTTTACGACATCATTGATGCTATAACCTGCCTCTGCCAAGATAGCGTGAACATTCTTGAACGCTTGGGCGGTTTGTTCCTTTACGGATCCCTCAACGAAAAGTCCCGTAGCAGGATCGATACCCAGCTGTCCGGAAGCGAACAGCATATTGCCTACTTGCACCGCTTGGCTATACGACCGATAGCGGCGGGAGCGTTTTTTGTAGCGATAACTTTCTTCATTTTCTTCTTTAGTTTATATACATATTATTATTGTTGCTCGTTCATACGTTGGCGAACCACCTCGTACACCAGAATGGAAGTGGCTACAGATACATTCAAGGAGCCAATCGTTCCGAATTGCGGAATCTTTACCATATTATCGCAGATGCGCAAGTTCTCCGGAGACACACCCGTATCCTCCGCTCCCATCACGATCGCTACCGGTCCTTCATACTTCACCGCCGTATAATTCTCCGCCGCTTTCTCGCTGGCGGCAAATACCTTCACCCCGCTTTGCTGCAAGAAACGGATCGCTTGGTTGATACTCTTCTCCTTACAAACCGGCAATACATGCAAAGGCGCCGGCAGAGGTCTTGATCGCGTCGGCGTTTACCGAAACGCTTCCTTTGCCGGAATCACAATCGCATCGACTCCCGCACACTCGCAGGTACGGGCAATAGCGCCGAAATTACGCACGTCCGTAACCCCATCCATCAATACGATGAAAGGATCTTTTTCCTTGCTCATACACAAAAGGAATGATATCTTCCAAGCTCTGGTAGGTAACCGCCGACATAAAAAGCGATCACCCCCCTGATGATTCTTTCGAGTCAAACGATCCAAGCGTTCAGCCGGAACACGTTGTACCGGTATTCTCACGGCCTCTCAGTACCTCAAATAACTCTTTGGATAGATCCCCTTGTAAATCCCTTTTCACAAGGATCTTATCTACCTCCTTATCAGCCTGTATAGCCTCAATCACGGCACGAATGCCGAACACCATCTCGTTTTCTTTCTTCATACTTTATATAACGCAAAACTATTAATTTCACAAATGTAGGGATAAATAATCAATTCTTCAAACCTTCAGCCTTCGCATAGCATTCCCGGCATAAAGGCTCGTATTCGGATTGTTCCCCTAAAGACCCGTTTTATCATTTTCCCACGATACGATGGGATACGTAAGCCAAACGTCCGCATTTCACGCAGATGGCATGCACTTTCGTCACCTCATCGGCGATAGCGCATAGCTCCGGCATAGGACGAAAGGAACTCCCTTTATAGTCCATGTCCAACCCAGCCACGATCACCCGGATACCGTTAGCGGCCAATTGATTGCACACGTTTACCAATCCCTCATCGAAAAAAACTGGGCCTCGTCTATCCCCCACATCGATCTCGGAAGTGAACAATAGGATACTGGAAGAAGAATCCACCGGAGTAGAAGGAATCGAATTACTATCGTGCGAGACCACGCGTTATCCTGCGAATAGCGGGTATCAATCGCAGGCTTGAAAATCTCCCACCCGCTTTGGCGAATTTAGCCCCGCTTCAAACGGCGGATAAGCTCCTCCGTCTTACCGGAAAACATGGAACCACAAAATCACCTCGATCCGCCCTTGTCCCGGATACTGGAATATATGTTCTTCTGAAGGCAATGTCATTACTTTCTCCTTTTTGCCGGCAAGTACATAAAAACCGCGGAAGCTTACTCACCGTATCACCGGTTCTAATTGTCACTGCACAGGCGTTGCAGTGGGCATTGCCTATAGTGATACACGGTATAAGGCATCCATCGTCCGCCTCGTTATAAATTAAGGTTGGGCCGGTCTATTTTCAGTTGAGCGACGGTATCTTCCGGTTCAGTAAAAATCCGCCTTATTCCTTCATCCATTGCCTCTATTTTTGCCCGGTAACAAAAATAACTAGGTATATCTTATGAGAAGAATTTCATCATCCTGCTTCTGGGCATCCTTTTATCGGCATGCCAAAAAGAACACAAAGTCCGAAGGCACGAACTTACCTGTCGAGGTGATCTCTCCATAAAAAAGACAGAGATCGGCAGAAGTCGTGAATACACCTTTTTATCAAGGCCCTACAATGAGACGGTCTATCTTTCCCGCATCAATGGCCCCGTCTTAAATTTCGACTTACGGACAAGCGTTCTCCAAAGGCAGCACGATCCTCTCGATCGATAACCGTGACTTCTTTGATTCGCAAGCAGCAAACAGAGGCGCTCTATTCGCAAACCAACCAAGAGTATAAACGGATCGAGGCCCTTTACAAAAGAATAACATCTCCGGAAGTAATTATGAGAAGGCGAAAGCGGATTTCCTTGTTGCCAAATCCAATTACGAGACCGCCGTCAACGCCCTAAGCGATACCCATCTGTCCGCCCCTTACGACGGATATATCCAAAATATCCATATCGAACCTTTCCAAGACGTGAAAGCGACCGAGCAATCCTTACCTTCATAGAACTGGACAGGCTCAAGATCGAGACCTATATACCAGAGGAAGTCGCCTTACACTTATATGATAAAGAAAAAACAGAAGCTATGTCAAGTAGGAATCCATTTCGATACGGCTCCCGAACGGACAATCACCCCTTCCGATTTATATGTGTCTAAAAGTACGACAAACAATAACCTCTCTTATCTGCTGACCGCCATTGTCCCAAATCCAGATATGGAATGGCTGGGCGGAATGAGTGGAATCCTCTCGATCGACCTACCCAAAGAAGAGCGGTCTCAAAATCTATGGCTTCCCTTAACGGCTATCTGTCATCGCCCCCAAAAAGGAGATTATGTATGGGTGGTTAAAGGAGACAAGGTTAACTCCGTTCCGTCAAACTCGGTGAGCAAAGAAATAACCAGATAGAGATCGTGGAAGGAATCACGGAAAATGACCTTGTCGTATTGACAAGGCAACGTTTCCTTTCCGAAAATAGTACCGTAACCATCCAAAAATAAGTAAGATGCAAAAATTCATCAAAATATTTCCTGAAAAACAAAGCGGTTTACATGGCTCCTAAGCTAGTCCTGATCTTGGCAGGGGGACTGTTCTCTTACGCAAAGATGGGAAAAACTGGAAGATGCCCCGTTTACGATCAAGCAAGCCTTGGTACTTACCCCTTATCCCGGCGCCTCCCCTCGGAAGTTCAGTCCCAAGTGACGGATGTGCTGGAAGAAGCCATTCAATCCTTAGGCGAGTTTATACTATCTGAAGACAGAGAACCGGGCTGGACTTTCCAAGATCACGGTCTACGTGAAAAAGGAAATCCGGGCCGACGAGATGCAGCAGTTATGGGATAAACTACGCCGAAAGGTAAACGACGTACAAGGCAAATTACCTTCCGGAGCGGGAACCTCCATCGTCAATGATGATTTTGGCGATGTATTGGGTGTTTTTACGGATTGACCGGAGAATCTTATACCGACCGGGAACTGGAGGATCAAGCCAAAACTGATCAAAGACGATTTACTGAAAGTAAAAAGACGTGGCAAAGGTAGAGATCTACGGCATACAAACTCCCGTAATCGATATCCGGATAAACCCCGATCTTATCCAATCGGGGTATTACGACAGCTGATATCAAACGGGCGTTCGACGGACAGAATAAAGTGGTAGACGCCGGGAGTATTCGCAACGGGGGAGACTCGCATACGTATCGAATCCACCGGTAATTTTTACTCCTTGGATGATATCCGTAACCTTACGATCGTATCTCATTCCGGCGAGCATTTCCGGCTAGGCGATATCGCCCGTATCGAAGAAGAGGGTTACCAGACTCCGCCCCAAAACTTCATGCGCATCAATAACAAGCAAGCGGTCGGTATCGCTATCTCTACCATACCGACCGGGAACGTGGTCGATATGGCCAAAGCCGTGAAAAAGCGTATTCAATCATTTTCGGAGACCATGCCCAAGGGTTTTGAGCTCACCTCCATATACGACCAAGGATATGAGTCCGCCGTGGCCAACCAAGGATTTATCTTGAACTTGATCATCTCCGTCGTGACCGTAGTAGCGATCTTATTGTTCTTTATCGGTTTCAAAACGGCCTTTTGATCGGTAGCGGATTGGTTTTCTATCTTCGCCACTTTAATTGTCATGTTCGCCAACGGGATCGCCTTGCAACGAATGTCTCTTGCCGCTATCATCATCGCAATGGGTATGTTGGTAGATAACGCCATCGTAGTATCGGACTCTGCCTTGGTAAATATGCAACGAGGCATGCGCAAACGTATTGCGATCATGAGGGCTTGCTCATCCACCGCCCTGCCTCTACTGGCGGCTACGGCTATCGCGATCCTCACGTTCTTGCCCATTTACTATTCACCGCATATCACGGGCGAATTACTTTCATCCTTAGTGATCGTGATCGGAGTATCCTTTGTTCAGCTGGGTGTTCGCGCTTACGCAAACCCCATTCTTCATCAAGAGTTTGTACGGCGCCCCAGACCGGACGAGTTAACAGGGGAATTATTCTCCGGAAAATACTATGATTATTTTCGGGTCTTCCCTACGCCTTGTCATCAAATACCGATACGCTACAGTAGGTATCTTATCCGTTCTATTGGTTATCTCCGCATGGAGTTTCCAGTTTATCCCGAAAGTGTTCGTGCCCTCGCTCGATAAGCAGTATTTCACTTTAGATATGTGGCTACCGGAAGGTACAGCCATCGAGGAAACCGATCGATACGCTACCGATATGGCCGAATCCATCCAAGAATATTCGCAGACGGAAATGGTTTCCTCTTATATCGGACGGACACCGCCCCGTTATTATCTATCGAACGTTAGCTTCGGTCCCCAACCAAACTATGCCCAATTATTGGTAAATGTAAGACATCCGGAGAGGCCCGGGAATTGCATGCCTTGCTACAAGACTCTATTCGCTTAAAATATCCGGAACCGCTCATCAAGGTGAACAAGTTTGAGTTAAGCCCGCTTACGGAAGCCTTGATAGAAGCCCGTTTCCTCGGGCCGGACCCGGCGGTATTGGACTCTTTTTGGCTGGAGTAGCTATCGACATTATGCGAAGGAACCCTCGAAAGTAGCCGATGCCCGGAATGAATGGGGTAATATGACCTATATGATACGCCCGGTATATGATCCGGTAAAAAGCCGGTTCCTTAGGTATCACCAAGGCCAATTTGATGGAATCCGTCAAATCCATCGAGGAAGGTACGGTTATCGGGATTTACCGGGATGAGGAAAAAGAAAGTCCCGGTCTTATTGAAATCGGAGACGAGCGGAATCAATGATCCCCATTCATTAGGCGATTTCTCGGTCTGGAATGGAGAGAAATCCCGCTCCTTTGTCGCAAGTAACCCAACAAGTAACCTCTACATGGGAAATATCCGCAGATCAAGACCTACAACCGGCAATTGTCTATGGCAGCGATGTGGCGTGAAAAACGGTTACACCATGTCTGAGGTACATGGTGAGATTCGGGAAGAGATCGAGAAAATGAACCTGCCCCAAGGATATAGCTTCTTCTGGGATTCACAATAATATAAAGACCAGACAGAGGGATTACAAGCCCTTGTCAAATTCTTTCCGTTGGCATTCTTGATGTTGGTTGTTATATTGGTCGCTTTATTCTCCAATTTCCGTCAACCGATAATCATCCTTTGCGTGCTCCCTCTCTCCTTAATCGGGGTAGCGATCGGTATGTTACTTACCGGGTTCGATTTCGGCTTTTTCCCCGATCGCCGGATGGTTGGGACTCTTGGGTATGATTATCAAAAACGTAATCGTATTATTAGACGAGATTAACACGCAACGTCGTAACGGTATCTCTCCATACGACTCGATCATAGAGGCAACCATCTCAAGGACTCGCCCGGTCTTGATGGCGGCTACCACGACTATTCTAGGAATGGTGCCTTTACTTTTCGACGTAGCGTTCGGTGGAATGGCGGCGACTATTATCTTCGGACTCACCTTCGCCACCTTACTTACGTTATTCGTAACCCCGACGTTATACGCATTGTTTTACCGGATTCATTCACCTCACAAATAAACGATAAAAAATGGACAAAGTATATATTATCAGCGGTCTCTTATCCTTCCTATCCTTCCCGTTAATCGCACAAAACAGCGATTATCAAGCGCAATATAGGGAAAAAGTCTTGGAATACAACCAAGACTTGAAAGCAGCGGGATACAACGAGGCCATGAAACAGGAAATGATCAAATCGGCCCGTGCGGATTTCAAACCGAAACTCTCGGCGGGAGGTAATTTCAATTATACCGGTAATCCGCTAGAATTATCGATTGATTTGCCATCTATGAGTTCCCCCTTTATTTTCAAGGTAAAGATCTGAAATATGGGGCGACTCTCTCCCTATCACAACCGATTTATACCGGAGGCGGCATTCGTGCCAACTACCAAAAAGCACGGAAGGAAAAAGAGTTGGCATCCAATGAATCCAATCGTATAAAAAAGCAATACCCTACACGACGCCGATATCTACTATTGGAACGCAGTAGCCCAACACGAGCTGGTTTTTCGTGGCACAGGCATTTTCGTACATCTATACAGCAACTGGTAGAGGTCGTACGCCACCGGGTAGAAGTCGAATATATCGATCGAAACGATCTTCTTATGGCAGAGGTAAAACTAAACGACGCGGATTTCCAAGTTATTGCAAACTCGTGATAACGCCGAGATCGCACGTTTAGCCCTTAATTCTTTCGCTGGTGTAAACCCGAGCGATACCTTTGCCGATCGATCATTCCGTAATCGCCCTCAAACAATTTATCCCTTTATCGGATGAGATAGATAACGCGATAACCAGCAGACCGGAATACCGGGATCGCCCAAAACAAGATCGAGTTACAGGAATCATCCCGGAAAATAGCAGATGCCCGTTTCTTACCCCAATTCCATATTGAGTAGATGGAAGTTATTCCTCACCGGGCTATAACTTCAAATCCGACCTAGATCCGAACTATGCGATCTATGCCAAGCTCAGTATCCCGCTCTTCGAATGGGGAAAACGTAAGAGTACCCGCAACGCTTCCTCGTACGCCATCAATATGGCTCAACAGAATCTCAGCAAGGCGCAAGATAAGATCCGGCTGGAAATACAAACCGCCCATTACAACTATAAGCAAGCTATCGATAAAGTCAAACTAACCGAGAGCTCATTATCAAAAGCATCCGAAAGTGAACAAATGGCCATGGAGCGTTATAAGGAGGGGAATGTTTCCATCGTCGAGGTTATCAACGCTCAACTATATCATCAGCAAGCTCAGGTTAATTATATACAATCCAAACTAAACGCACAGATGGCGAAGACGGATTTCGAACGGGCAATTTATTATCTTCGCGAAAAAGAATAGGTCATGAAAGAAATATCATACGGGAAATCGGCATGTATCCTTTTGTTTTTCGGCATTAGGGGTCTTTTCCTATTTCTTGCTGTTATATCATACGGAGCTACAAGAGCGCATCCCCGATATAAAAATCTCATTGATCGCTTTATCCATCACGATAGCGGTATTCAACCTGTTCGGTTTCAGTTTACTGGTCAGCAGTAATTGGATGGCTACCAATTACCCATTGTATTATATCGATAAGAGCCGAATGTTATGGCATTATCTGCTGGTAGCGATCCTATTGCTACTTATGAATTGTACCCTGTTTATCTCGTTGAAATGGATCACAAGCATTGGCGATCCTTTCGTGATCCGGGCAAAAGGGGCCGGTTGGTAATAGCCGTCTGGTTCGTGGAGATGATGATCATTTTCAGCCTTCTCTTGATTAATTATTCGATGCGTTATACATTGAATTTATATAAGGAGAAACAAAAGATTGAAGAAGCAGAATCTATACAAGCTAAATATACCGCTCTCCAAAGCCAGCTAAATCCTCATTTCCTGTTTAATAGCTTGAATACATTGATAGCGGAGATAGAGTATGATCCATCTACGGCGGTCAAGTTTACGCAGCATCTATCCGAGGTATACCGTTACGTGCTCCGCCAGCAACAGTGCCAGATCGTCTCTTTAAAAGAGGAGCTTGATTTTCTGGATTCCTATATATTCCTCCATCAAGTCCGGCTGGGAGATTGTTTGTCGTTGGAACGCGATCTTCCCGACAACGTCATTGACCATCAATTGCCCCCACTGACACTGCAACTACTAGCCGAGAATGTCGTGAAACATAATTATATCGACGATTTTAACCCGATGACCATACAGTATATACTGAAAAAGAACGGTCGATATCTATGCGTCAGCAATACATTACGACCTAAAAAGTCTCAAACGCATCCGGTAAAGGATTAAAGAATTTGTCGGAGCGTTATCAAATTACTATGTAAGCAGGATATCCAAATCCGTAAAAATGATCACCAATTCACCGTATCAATCCCACTTATTTATGAATAATATTCAAGTAGCCATTATCGAAGATGAGAAACCGGCCGCCCGGTTACTGGAAGGTATGATAAAGAAATTACGCCCGCAATGGGATATCATCAAGATACCCGGAAGCATCGGAATCATCCGTGGCTTGGTTCGCTTCCCATCCGCATCCGGATATCGTTTTTTCTGGATATCCAGTTGTCGGATGGAAATTCTTTTTATTTATAGAACAGGCTTGTCCTACAAGTCTCATTATCTTTACGACCGCTTACGATGAATATGCGGTCCGGGCCTTTACGGTAAACAGTATTGATTATCTACTCAAACCGATACGACAAGAGAGATTGGAGGAAGCCATCCAAAAAATTCGAGCATGTCACGTCTAAGTACAACCAGAAGCTCTTAGAGCAAAATGATTTATTGGAAGTACTCCATTCCCTCACGTATCCCGGCAAGAAATACAGGACCGTTTCCTTATTTCCGGCAACGAGAAACTGATCACTTTACAGGTGGAGGATATCGCCTACTTTTATTCATTAAACAAGATCACCTTCGCTGTCACACGCCAAAACAAGGAGTACATAATCGATTTCCCGCTGGATAAACTCATGGAACAATTAGATCCCGATAAATTTTTTCCGGACGAACCGGCAGACGATCATAAATATCGAATCCATCGTGAAAATAGAGCCCTATTTTCAGAATAAGGTCATTGTCCACATAAAGCCGGAACATAAAGAGAAAAATATTGGTCAGCAAAGAAAAATGGGCCTCTTTCAAGCTATGGTTGAATTATTAGACCTTTCGCCCATTGCTATAATACCGTTCTTTTCTATCGTCCCGATCCTTCTTATTCTTTTTAGGTTTGGGCTTATCCGGTTTCGCTGGTTTCCGATAGTCATGACGATGGTTGTCACGATCCCAATGTCTATCTGAGTCATGCCGGTCGTCTCTCCAATGATTGTCATGGTGAATGGTACTCAGCGGTAATTCCAATAGTTATCCTCATATCGACGGCAGTCATGGGACGGGCGGCGATCCGGATATCTCGGATTCGCATACCATCCCCGATAATCATGGATACGTTGCGGATGCTCCCTTACAAAACGGACATATAGATTGAACTGGGCTGGAGTCAATATACGTTGGATCTTACGATCCCTTTCCATGCGCAAATCGTAAATACGACGAGCTGCCCGGTCCCAATACCGATAGTCACGGCGGGCCTCCTTCTCTATTTTTCTGTCCGTACTTATGGATGATCTTATGGTATTCCGCTGCTTGGCGAGCGGGCAAATGCATCGCTTGCTCCATCCAAAGACAATTTTGACAATGCGGTTCATTCCACCCAAAACTGATCCAAAACTGGCTGTAAGCGGGTAAACTGCACAATATAGCCAACACACATAGTAAGCTGAATCGTTTCATGTCTTTTTCAATTTTAAGTTAATAATAAAGCGAATCGTTTGTTCTTTTTTATCTAAGACTGCCCTACTTCAGAAAGGTTTAATCCTTGATACCCAACAAATCTTTCGCATTGGCAAGAGAAGCCTCTGTCAACGAGGCTCCGCTCAACATACGGGCCACCTCGTTCACACGTTCCTCCCCCCTCTAATTGCTTGATACGGGTCAGCGTACGGTCTTTGGTATCCTTCTTATAAACAAAATAATGAGCTTGCCCTTCGCCGCTATCTGAGGTAAGTGAGTGATAGCGAAAACTTGCATCTTTGTTCCGAGTTCTTGCATGATATCCCCCATTTTATCGGCGATATCACCCGATACCCCCGTATCTACCTCATCAAAGATAATAGTAGGTAAAGCGGTGAACCCGGCAATCATAGCCTTAATGCAGAGCATCAACCGGGAGATCTCACCTCCGGAAGCGGTTTGGGCTACCGGCTGCAATTCCGCGCTCTTATTGGCGGAGAACATAAATCGGATATCGTCCATTCCATCGCTCTCCGGCTCTTTGCGAGGAAGGATGTCCACACGGAAACGGGTATTCGGCATCCCCAACGGAATAATCATCTTGACCAATTGCGAGGCCATCGCCGTGGAAGCGACTTTACGCTGCTCGCTAAGCACGGAGGCCTGTTGAAGCAACTCTTTATACGAGGCATCCAATTGACTCTCTAACAAACCGATTTGCTCATCGAAAGAATCGATCGCACGCAATTGCTCTTGGTATTGATCCCGTATAGCGATCAATTCATCCACGGTGGAGACACGGTGTTTTTGCTGGAGCGTATAAAGGGTATTCAAGCGTTCATTCACCCATTCCAATCGTTCTGGGTTGAACTCTACATCTTCCTTTAAAACGTCTGTCTCGGAAGCCAGATCATTCAAGTCGATATAAGCCGAGCGGATTCGCTCGGAGATTTCCTTGGCTTTCGGGAAATATCTTTCTAAGGAATCCACGGTGGAAAGGGCTTACTTGAGTATTTGATGGCTCTCTTGCTCCTCGCCGTCCAAGAGTTCGGTTACCTTATATAAAGAGCTTTTTGATCTCCTCCGCATGCGAGAGAGTTTCTTGCTCTTGCTCCAACTCATCCTGCTCATCCGGTTGAAGGTTGGCTTCGTCCAGTTGTTCCAATTGAAAACGGATATAGTCTTCCTCCTGCTTGCTTTTGAGCCGCTTTGTCCCTCAAATCTTTCAGTTCCCTTCGCAACGCCTGATAACGGGTAAATTCCTTCTTATAAAGAATGAGCAAGATCTCATTTTCCGGCCATTACATCGATCACTTTCAGCTGGGAACGGTTATCGCCCAACAATAGGTTCTGATGCTGCGAATGGATATCGATCAAGCGGCTTCCCAATTCCTTTAAGATCGTAAGGGAAACCGGAGAATCATTGACGAATGCACGGGATTTGCCGGAGGCATAAAGCTCCCGGCGCAAAATACAGCTATCCGCATCGTACTCAAGGTCATTACTAAGAAGAAAGGCTCTTAACTGATATTTTGAGACATCAAATATAGCCTCGATCACACATTTATCCGAACCTTTCTTTATACTCTTGCCATCCGCACGTTGTCCCAGCACCAATGACAAGGCTCTAATATAATAGATTTTCCCGCTCCGGTCTCACCCGTTATCACCGAGAAGCGCTTTATCAAAGCGGATATCCAAATTGTCTATCAAGACAAAGTTCTGTATAAATAAGGATTTCAACATAACTATTTTTACCTTACTGGTTTTTGAAGCTCTTCCAAGCGAGTGATTGTGCCGGATAGATCTCGAAACAGCATCTTATAGCCCCTCTTGCCGCTTTGTGTGGTCGCTTTCGAATAAATCGCGATAATCATCATCTAATTTAGCGTCGGCGAACATTTGTAGAAGCACAGAAGTAGGCCGAGCTTTCTTTACTTCCTGCAAGGCGGAAGCGCACCCCGATGATCGTCGTACGTCCGCGTAATCCGGATTTGCCGCCATTTTCATCGAGTCCTTTCCGGTGATACGTACCACATTTCCGGAAAGCGTCGGATGTTATCTTGCAAAGCCGTCGCTACGATGGGTTCTGGTTGCTATCAAGCTTTCCAGCCCGTCCACGACATCTCGGACTGGGCCATGTTCACGATTTGTTGGGCCTGCTGTATATAGGTAGTTCCACCTTTCGGGCGAACTATCGAAATCAAGCCCCAAGATCACATAGACGTAAAACACGATAGTGGCCGTAAGATTGCTGGTCAGCGTATTTTTGAGTTATAGTCCAATGGCTCTCCCTCCGTATATTCAAAATCCAAACGCTGTTGGTCCCTAAAATTCAGAAGAGTAGTTGTATAACTGGAATTATAGACCGGACGGCGGGCTTGTATCTGGATCTCGCTCTTGAAGTTCGTCTCATCAATTCATTCACGATAATCGTCATCGTACAATCGATCTTCATTGACAGCAAACGTGGCATCCGTCCATTTCCGGTTATTCACGAACTCAGTCAAACGTTCTGCAAGGTCATGAATTTGTATTAGCGGTCGCGTTGTCTCCGTTTACCGTGATACGGGCGTTCAACTCTTGCGCCTTCCCACAAAAAGGAGCGGCGCAAAGCATGAATAGATAAAAACAGTCTTCTTACTTTTCTCATTTCAATAATGTTACCAACTTATTTACGATATCAGAGGCTACCTCCCGCTTCGTTTTTTGAGCGGATAGCTCGTTACTCCTCCGGCATTGTCGATAATCGTGATCTTATTGGTATCGCAACGGAAACCGGCACCCTTGGTTCTAAGTAAAGAATTCAAGACGATGAAATCGAGATTCTTCCCGCTTCAGTTTAGCCTTCGGCATGAGTGGCCTCGTCGTTTCGTCTCCGGGGCGAACCCTCCTCACCATGTCCTTCCCGCTTGATCGCACCCAAAGAGGCGGCGATATCCGGGTTCGGAACCAAATGAAGCGTCATCTCTCCCTCTGTTTCCCGTTTGATCTTCTGCTCGGAAGCATTCTCCGGACGGTAATCGGCGACAGCGGCACATAATATGGCAGCATCGCTACTGGGAATGCGGTCATCGCCCAGGCCATTTCCCCGGCAGACTCAACATCGATTCGTTTAATAGCCGGATGATGTGTTTTTAAAGACCGGACCCAGCGACCAAAAGTCACCTCCGCCCCTCTCCGCACAACTTCCGCTAAAGCGAACCCCATCTTACCGGAAGAGTAATTACCTATAAGACGTACGGGATCTATCTTTCATATGTCGGACCTGCTGTTATTAAGATCTTTTTTTTCAAGATCTTTTTTGAGCGAAAAGAAGTCTTCCCAAAAACCTCGATAATCTTATCGGGTTCTTCCATCCGGCCTTTACCAACCAAATGGCTCGCCAATTCCCCTCGGCAGGTTCGATAATCCGTTACAGAATGAACGCAAGGCTACAGATTCTGTTGGGTACTCGGATGAGCGAACATATCAAATCCATGGCCGGAGCCACGAATACAGGGGATTTGCAAGAAAGATAAGTAGTTATCAGCATATTATCGGCGATTCCGTTCGCCATCTTACCGATCGTGGAAGGCGGTAGCCGGAGCAATCAACATGGCATCCGCCCAAAGCCCCATCCACATGGCTATTCCATGTACCATCCCTATTGGAAAAACTCGCTGATTACAGGGGGTGGCGCAATACGTAACTGAACGTGAAGTGGGCTGTTTGA
>VOFK01000941.1_pt1 | contig 32438 bp, 46 predicted proteins | sample 5384121 | NCBI WGS metagenome assembly VOFK01 (sample SAMN12384730, study PRJNA508395) | human gut metagenome | isolation source: healthy gut J | host: Homo sapiens | reverse complement strand
AGTGAAAAGAAAAATCGTGATTGTGCTACAAGTTTTCTGGGGTATTTGTGCAGCTATACGATTTTGAGGAATTTGTACGGATGAAACAAAATAGGATTAAATCTAAGTATCTAAGGAACGTTGATTTCAATGAAGCTGCTGATTACCGACTGTAGGATTTGAGGAGGGATGCCGTTTTTATGAAAATTACACGAGATAAAATGTTTTTTTTCAAAAAGATCTTATTCATACACTGGCATATGTCGGAATGTTCGTAGCGGCGATTATATCGGTTGGAGCGTGTAAGTCTGGTATTTGGGTGGCTGCGATATTAGCATGGATTGTAGCAGGTATAATTATCGGATTGGCGATTATTTCGGACTATAAAAAGGCAGAACTTTTGAAAAATGGAACAAGAATCATCGGAAAGGTTACAGCAACAAAACGAGTACATATAAAATTTCATATGAGTACCTACCACCTTGCCGGATGAAGATGTAATCATCCATATGTGGTATTATTATCAGTATAAAGTTAAAGGTGAAACCTATAATGGAAAGTCGCAGTGGTTTTGGTTCAATCCATGTATTCCGAAAAGGGCACCAATAAAAATTTTAGTAGACCCAAAGAATCCGGCCCGAAGTACAGTTCTCAAACCAGAAAGCTAAAGATGGCTTTCAATCGAGGTAAAACAAAAAGTTTATCCTTATAGCGTGTTTATTTAAAAGAAGATTGCGATTGTGCTACAAATTTTCAGGAAGTTTATGTGCATCTATACGATTTTGAAAAAATTTTGTGGACAGATGAAATAAAAGCAGGCTTAAAATTCGTTATTCAAACAGAGAAGCCAATAATCATGATACCATTGATGTGATTCTTATAACTGCAATCGATCAGAAAAAAATGTGACGTTCGGATAATTCAAATAGAGCTCTGATGAAGAGGTGATTAAAATGACGAAATCAAGTAAGAAATTGAATGCCTTTGGGTATGGCTTTGATCGTAGCGATTCTTATAGGCGGTTTCCTGTTGCATCCGTGGGGAGGACAAAATCGGAACTTACTGTAACAAAGGTGGATTTAAGCAATAATTCTATCCCTATGCAACTGCTCCCAATCAACTGTACGGTACAAATAATTACTATCTCATTCAGGGAGCTTCGAAATACTTAAAAAGGAAATATTCAGCTATCGCAAATTGAAGAAGGCGAAAAGATTGCGGTAGTTTCCAATGGAAAGGTTTTGTTATCTGACCCCTATCAGTTTGATACGATATACAGTATTCGATTACCATAATCCTATTTTCATGCCCTAAACAATGAAATGAATATAGATGCTTTTTGAGAATATGAAGATATTATTATGGAAGATATTATTATGAAAGAGATAATTGTTGAACCGCATATTAGAATTGGACAATTAAAATTAGGCATGACGTCAGATGAGCTAGAAAAATGCTCTTCTACAAATGAAGAAACAGTGGTCGAATTCTTCTGATAAAGCAATGCAAATGGAGCGTTGTGCTGAAACTGGTGATCCTAATTTGATAACAGGACGATATATGGATAATGATTCGTTCTTTCTTGTGCAGTATCGGAACGGAAAAAGCTGCTGAAATCGGCATCCAGCGTGATTTGTCTAAAGTGGCATCAATAAAATTGTTCGGGCTGGATATGTTTAATACAACCGCCGAGTGTATTATTGATAGCTTAATGAAAAAGGACAACGTTGTTTGCAACGAAAAGGACTTGCAACTGGGAACGGAATATCTTTTCCCTGAAATTGGAGTCCGACTTTGGAGAGCGAGCATTTCATCTCAAACTGTTGAAAGACCCGTTATACATGGAAGAGATGCAGGCTGTATTAGAAGACGAATATCAGTATCAATACTTCCAGATGGTTACTGTGATGGGTTGAATTGCTAACGATCAATGGGATTTGATATAACTTTTCCGCTTGTAGTACATAGCGATGACCACAGCTATTCTGCTAATACGGGTGAACTAATTTGAAGTATTTTATTGACGAAGATCAAAGAAAAAGCCTCACACAGCAGCTGCTACTTGAATTTCAACAAGGGCAGTATCATGACAAGTGCTGGCTTGACATCTATTAGCATCAGTGATGAAGTATGGAATAGCCGCCATGTTTCAGATCTGATTCTTGAAGTGATTCCAGAGTTTGACTTTATGGAATAACAATCGTTACAAAAGTACAATGGGATAATATTTTAACAAAAAGTCAATCGGATGGATGTACTTGCAAAGAGATTATTGCAGAAGCAGTTCCTTGGGCAGCAAAGTGTTTTTGAAACGAAATGATGTGTTCACTATCATAGGGATGTGAGTCGAACTTTCTCGGAGAATAACAGTGATGTACAAAGGAGAGTGTAACATGAAAAAATTCTTACAGCAATCGTATCGGTAACATATTTATTGTTGGAATTTTGCTTATACTTTGTGCGGACACTAATTTTTTATGGTAATGCCTTTAATCAAAATGTTCGCCTTACAGTAGTTGCAGGGATTCTCATTGCACTTGTTGGTGGCGTTGGTGTGATAATGAATCTTTGGTGTATTCTAAAAGAATTGTACAGTAAATAGTTTATTGAAGGTTAAACTTCCAGTCTGCCATGGTCGCAGCCAAGAGATAATATTCAAACTTACTACTCAGCAAAAAGCTAGGCACACTCCAAGAATTTATTATAGAGGGTGAATATTCTGCGTTTTAAACAATTTAACGACGAATATATTGTGTAATATAGAGAATTTCAATTTGCGACTTCGCACTCGATTGACTTGTAATGCAAAAAGCATTACAATAATTTCGAGGTGATAACCATGGAAAAAACGATGATGTTGAACGTCCGGGTCAGCCCCAGCGTTAAGCAGCAAGCCGAGGATGTGCTGAAGCAGCTCGGCATCCCAATGGCAACAGCCATTGATATGTACCTGCGCCAGATTACCCTGACTGGCGGCATTCCGTTACTCGCTGTCCCTGCCGAAGGCTCCGGCTGCGCTGAACGCTGACACTATGACCGATGACCAGCTCCATGCAGACTTGCAGGTGGGCATCAAAGAAATACAGAACGGTGACACCGTGGATGCCGCAAGCGCATTCGCCCAGTTCAGGGAACAGCACAGATGAAACAGTATGATGTGAAAATTTCCCGGATGGCACTCAGCGATATGGAGCAGATCTACAGCTACATTGCCGACCGTCTGTTGGAATCTGACACCGCAATGCGACAGTATGACCGCATTGCAGAAGCCATCCAATCGCTGAACATCCTGCCGGAACGCTGTGCGCTAGTGGAAAGCGAGCCGGAGCGCACCCAAGGGCTGCGGCAGATGCTGGTGGACAACTACTCGGTGTTCTACATCGTGGGCGAGGATGCCGGTGTCGGTAGCCCGTGTGCTGTACAGTGCATCCGACCTTGTGCGCCGCCTGCGGAGAATGAAGTGAAAGGGGTGTTTGCATGACCGCTCGTGATTTATGCTCGCTATTCCAGTGATAACCAGCGCGAAGAATCCATCGAAGGTCAGATTCGCGAGTGTACGGCCTACGCCGAAAAAAGAACGGCATTACCGTGGTCAAGCACTACATTGACCGCGCCCTTTCCGCCAAAACCGATAACCGCCCGGACTTCCAGCAGATGATCAAGGACAGCGAGCAACGGTTGTTTGACATTGTGCTGGTCTGGAAACTTGACCGTTTTGCCCGAAACCGCTACGATTCAGCGCACTATGAGTATCAGTTGGAACGAAATCATGTCAAGCTGGTATCTGCCACGGAGCCTATCTCTGACAGCCCTGCGGGTATCATGGTCAAGAGTATGCTCACCGGCATGGCTGAATACTATTCCGCAGAACTTTCTGAAAAAAGGTCGTGCGCGGCATGACTGAGAATGTTCTGAAGGGGAAGTACAACGGCGGCACGATTCCCAATGGTTTTAAGGTGGATGAGGAGAAGTTCTTTCAAGTCGACCCGCTGAAAGCTCCCTTTGTGGTAGAAGCCTTTCAGCGGGTACAACGATGGCGCAACTATGAAGGAACTGATGAACTGGCTGAACGACAGTGGCGTGACCACCAACCGCAACCAGAAGTTCACCTACAACAGTGTTCAGACGCTGCTGACGAACAAACGGTACATTGGTGAAAACCACTTCAAGGATATCGTAATGCCGGACAGCATCCCGGCCATCGTGGACAAGGACTTGTTTGAAGAAGTGCAGCAAAAAATCAAAAGAACAGCCGCGCTCCTGCCCGTCACAAGGCCGAGGACGATTACCTGCTCACCACTAAGCTGTTCTGCGGAATGTGCGGCGCGATGATGTTCGGCGAGTGCGGTACGGGTAGGAACAAGAAGTCGTTCATCATTATTATAAGTGCTCTACTGCTAAGCGTTTCAAGACCGGTATGAAAAAGACCGTTCGTAAGGAATGGCTGGAAGATTTGGTCGTGGCTGAAACCATGAAGCTGATTCAGAATGATGCCGTGATTGATGCCATCGTTGCAGAAGTGATGGAGTTGCAGGATCAGGGGAAAACACCACGCTCCCATTGCTGGAAAAGCAGATGCGTGAGGTAGAGAACGGCATTGAGAATATGCTGAACGCTATCCAAGCGGGTGTGCTGACCAACTCCACCAAATCTCGGCTGGAAAAGCTGGAAGCCCAGCAGAAAGAGCTTGAAGTTCGGATCGCCGAAGAAAAAATTAGCTCGGCCACGGTTGAGCGAAAATCAAGTTCGATTCTGGCTGACCCGGTTCCGCAAACTCGACCCGAACGTGAAAAGCCACCGGGAAACGCTTATCAATACATTCGTGAACGCTGTTTATCTCTATGATGAAAAAGTTTTGATTACATTCAACTACAAAGACGGCACAAAAACCATCACTTTTGATGAGATTGCCGCCAAAGATGCCCCAGAGGGCAATGGTTCGGATTTAGGGTTGCTTCGCTCCACCAAAAACTCAACGCATGAAACGGGTGCACTGGAGTTTTTGTTTTTGCTAATAACCTTCCCGGAGGTGTCTAGGCGGGTGGATTCGAACAGCATCGACCCGCCGAACAGTCCGGCGGGGAAAAAAGCCCTGGGCTTTTTTAGATGCGCGGCTTGCGCAATCCACCCGCGCCCGCAAAAAAGCTCAACGCATGAACGTGCGCTGAGCTTTTGTTTTGGCAGAAGGTTTTTCTTATTGCGAGGGTGCTGCACCGTGCATCCGACCTTGTGCTTCTTGCCTGAAGATACGGAGGATTTTGCGGAAAAAAAAAGCACGTCAATCCTCAACGGATCAACGTGCCATTTTGGTCGGAGCAGCGGGATTTGAACCCACGGCCTCCTCGTCCCGAACGAGGCGCGCTACCAACTGCGCTATGCCCCGAAAATACCGCAGCCTTGAGACTGCGGTTTGGTTGGGGATGAGAATCGAACTCCCACAAGTAGAGTCAGAGTCTACCGCACTACCACTATGCAAATCCCCAATATTCGGTTTTGTCAGGAGCGGTAAGCGCCGCTGACAAGGGATATTATACTATCAAACACCCCTCTTGTCAACACTTTTTTTCGAAGTTTTTTCGTGGGCTCCGAGCCGCGCTGCATCGTTTTATTTGAACAATTCCTCCCAATATGATACAATAAAAAGCAACATTTCAGCAACGGAGGAAATCGCCATGCTCAAACGTCTGCGCAAGAACCATCCGCTCCTCTATTGTATCGGGGCGGAGGCGGTGTTTCTGGGGAGCCTGTTCGTTTCATCGTATCTTGTGGTGATAAGCCCTGCTCCTGTTCCGCTTCAACTTTGCCTATGCGGATGATTACCTGCTGGGCTGCATTCAGGAGCTGGTGGGCATCGGCGTGGCGGTGGTGCTGCTGCGGCGCACGGGCAAGGCGCAATTGCTGACGCGGCGGGGCTGCGGCTTTTCAATGGCCTGCTGGTGGGTATGTACCCGGCGGCGCTGCTGGCCATAACCTGTACGTGAAGCTTTTGTTCGGCCTCGCGGGCGGACGGTACCCTCGCTGCCGCTGTGGCGCATCCTGAGCTTTTTCGCCAACATGATGCTGGTGGGCGTCGCGGAGGAGTTTCTGTTTCGGGGCGTCGTCGCGGAAACGCTGCTGGAGCACTTCGGCACCAGCCGTGCCGGTGTGTGGAAGGCCTGTCTGCTGTCCGGCGTGCTGTTCGGCTGCGCCCACCTGACCAATCTGTTCACCAGCGCCCCGCTGGGGTGCTGATGCGTGCGTCTTCGCCACGTCGCTGGGCGTGCTGTATGGGGCCATCTATTTCCGCACCGGCAACCTCTGGGTGACGGTGTTCCTGCACGGCGGGATGGACGTTCTGTCCATGCTGATGGGCGGGCTCTTACGGCACCGAGACGGTGGCCGAAAGCGTCAGCGGCTACGACATCACGATGCTCGTCGTCGGTGCTGGTCTACCTCATCCCGGCGGCCTTCCTGCTGCGGAAAAGAAGATCGGCGAGGTCCGGTTCTATTTCAAATACTAAAGGGGAACAGGAAAAGCAAAGAGGTGCTGCGCGTGGCGCAGACCTCTTGCTCTCTTTCTTATTCGTAGTCGATGGGCAGGGTGGGCAGACCGTTCAGCTCCAGCCCGGCGGTGTGGCCGGCGATGTACTGGTAGTAGCCCTGGGCTGCGATCATGGCGCCGTTGTCGCCGCAGAACTTCAGCTCCGGTAAGTAGACCTTGGCCCCAAGCTTCTGGGCCCCATCGTTGACCAGCTGGCGCAGACGGCCGTTGGCGGCTACGCCGCCCGCAAGGCAGACTTGCTTCGCCCCGGTGTCGGCGGCGGCGAGCAGCTTTCGGCAAGGATGCCCGCGATCCGCTCTTGGAAGCTGGCGGCGAGGTCGGGCACGTTGACTTCCGTGCCCTTCATCTGGGCCTTATTCACCTCGTTCAGCACGGCGGTTTTGAGGCCGGAGAAGCTGACGTTGTACTGCCCTCTACGTGGGGGGCAGACGGTAGGCCTTGGGGTTGCCGGTCTTGGCGGCGTTGGCCACGCTGGGCCCGCCGGGGGGGGAGGCCCAGCGTCCGGGCCACCTTGTCAAAGGCCTCGCCCGCCGCATCATCGACGGTGTGGCCGAGGATGTGGTAGTGGGTGTAGTCCTGCACTTCCACGATGTGACTGTGGCCGCCGGAGGCCACGGCAGAAGGAAGGGGGCTTGAGCTCCGGGTGGGTGAGGTAAAGGGGCTGCAATGTGCCCCCGCAGGTGATGCACGGGCACCAGCGGTTTGCCCGCCGAGTAGGCCAGCCCCTTGGCGAAGTTCACCCCACCAGAACGGCCCCGATGAGGCCGGGCGCAAGGTCACGGCCACGGCATCCACGTCGTCGATGGTCTTGCCCGCGTCCAGCAGGGCCTTTTTCACGGTGGCGCTGATGAACTCGCAGTGGCGGCGGCTGGCGTCTCCCGGCACGACGCCGCCGTACAGCGCTTGTTCCTTCACGCTGGTGGAGATGACGTTGCTCAGCAGCTTCCGTCCGTCCTCCACAAGGGCTGCGGCGGCGATCTCGTCGCAGGGTGGATTCGATTCCTAACCACGATCGTGATTCAGTGGGCCTCCAGCCAGTTTTTGCCGATGTGGACGTCGGTGCTCAGGGGGAGGCACGGCGTTACTGCACACGCCTTCCATCTCTTCCCGCAGGATGGCGGCGGCCTTTCGGCCTCCGCTTCCGGTGCCTCCACGATCGGCTCATCGTGGACGGTCAGGATCAGGCGGCTTTCCATTTTTCGTCCCGCAGCCGCTTCCATACCCGCACCATGGCCAGCTTGATGACGTCTGCCGCAGTGCCCTGGATAGGGGTGTTGCGGGCCATCCGCTCGCCGCTGGCCGGATGTTGTGATTGGTGCTGGTCAGCTCCGGCAGGAGCGGCGGCGTCAAAAGGGGTGGAAACAGCCGCAGGCCCGCGCGTCGGCGATGGTCTTGTCCATATAGCCGCTCACCTTAGGGAAAAGCGGCCAGATAGCTCTTGAGGAAGGCGTCGGCCTCTTTTCACCGACACGCCGATGTCCTTGAAAGGCTGTAGGCGCCCTTGCCGTACATGATGCCGAAGTTGATGGCCTTGGCCGAAGAGCGGATGCGGGCGAGACCTGATCCGGCGGCAGATTGTAGATCCGGGCCGCCGTGGAGCGGTGGATGTCCTCGCCGGAGAGGAAGGCTTGCTGCATGTGTTCGTCGCCGGTGACATGGGCGAGGATGCGCAGCTCGATCTGGCTGTAGTCGGCGTCCACCAGCACGCAGCCGGGCTTCGCGATGAAATAGGCCCGGAGCTGGCTGCCCAGCTCGGTGCGGATGGGGATGTTCTGCAGGTTGGGGGTTGTCGGAAGAAAGCCGTCCGGTCCGCCTCCTGGTCTGGATTGAACCGGGTGTGGACCCGGTCATCCTCGCCCATGACCTTCAAAGCAGCCCTTCCACATGGGTGGAATTCAGCTTTGGTAGGCGCGGTACTGCAAAAATGTCTTCCACCAGCGGGTAGTCCCGCAGGGCCTTCCAGCGTTTTGCGTCGGTGGACCAGCCGCGCTGGGTCTTTTGCCGTGGGGGCAGGCCCATGGTGTCGAAGAGCATTTCCCCCAGCTGCTTGGGGCTGTTGGGGTTGAAGCTGGTGCTGCCCGGTCTCCATCTGGATGCGGGCCAGCACGTGCTTCCAGCGGTGCGCATCGCCGAACTCCTCGACGCCCTGCCGGTCCACAAGGATGCCGGTGCGGGTCGTAATCGGCCAGCACCTGTGCCAGCGAAAGAGATTCGATCGTTGTAGAGGCTTGTCCTCGCCCAGCGCGGTGATCTCGGCCTTCATCTTGGCGAACAGGTCGGCAAGGCCCCCCGCGTCGGGCCACGCCTCACAGGTGAAGGCGGCCTTGGCGCGGTAGCTGGTCAGCAGCTCGGTGACCTGATACTTGGAGGCCGAGGCGTCCAGCAGGTAGGCAACCAGCTTGCCGTCCCAGACGATGCTGCTGCCCCAGCCGCCGTGGGCCATGGCCGTGCGTAAGAGGGGCGGAGTCGAAGACGTCCAGCGTCACGCCGGGGCGTCCAGCAGCCGCACCAGCTCGCCCGCTGTTCAGGGGGTAGACGGTGGTGCCCTGCACGGCGTACCACGCTTCCGGCTGCAAAACCATTTTCACGCCCGCGCGCCCATGACGGCGGGGCGGGTGGCCACCAGAATAATGCCCGGCGGGGGGGCAGGGCAGCTCCTCAGACGGTGCCCTCCAGCGTGGGAACCTCTTCGGGTGCGGCCTCCGGGGCCTACGCCGTCCAGCCCGAACCGGGGGATGAGGGTGTGGAGCTCCAGCTCCTGCATCAGCCCGCACGGCGGCGCCCTTGTTCCCCTTCGCCGACCGTAAGCCCCCTCGGCGGCGGTGTCGATGGGCGCATCGGTGCCGGATGGTGCCGAGCAGATGGCTCAGTTCCGCATCGGCCCGGCACTCCAGCAGGTGTTCCCGCTGCTTGGGCTTGATGCTCTTGTCGTCGGGTTGGCGTAGACGTTTTCCAGCGTGCCGAACCTCTGCACAAGGGCGAGGAGCGGTCTTTTCGCCGATGCCCGCACGCCGGGGATGTTGTCGGACGCGTCGCCCATCAGGCTCTTCACCTCGATGAGCTGCTTGGGCTGGATGCCGTACTTTCCTCGATGGCGGCCACATCCATGGCCACGGTCTTGCTGCGGCCCAGCGCCGTGGTAGCCAGCAGCACGGTGGTGGTCTCGCTTACCAGTTGCAGGCTGTCGCGGTCTCCCGTGGCAAGGGAAGCAGTCGTCCTTCCGGGCGTCACAGGCGGCGGCCAGCGTTCCGAGGATGTCGTCGGCCTCCCGCAGCCTTCGGCGGTGACCTGCCGGTAGCCGAGGTCGGTCAAAAGACTCCTTCAGCACCGGCATCTGCTGGGCCAGCTCGTCGAGGCATCCCGTGGCGAGGTGGCCTTGTAGCCGTCGTACATCTTGTGGCGGAAGGTGGGGGCTTTGGGTCGAACGCCACGGCGACCTCGTCCGGGGAACACTCGCCCAGGGAGTTCAGAATATTCAGAAAGCGAAAATGGCGTTGGTATAGCGGCCGTCCTTGGTGGTCAGCAGCTTGATGCCGAAAAAAGGCGCGGTTGGCGATGCTGTTGCCGTCAATGACCAGTAAACGCATGGGCGATTTTCCTCACCGATGTAATTTCACACCTTATAGTATAGCACAAAATCGCAGGGATGGGAGGGATATTTGAAAATTTTCAGGGGTTTTCACTTATTCCGAGACCGTGATCGCCGAGACGGGGCAATTCTGCGCCGCGTCGATGGCGGCGGGGACTCAGTTCGCCGGGGAGTTCGCCGGGCTGGGCCACGGCCAGCGTGCCCTCCATGGAGAACACCTCCGGGCAGACTAGCGGCACACTGGGTGCAGCCGATGCACAGGTCAGGGTCAACGAATGCTTTCATAAAACATACCTCCAAACTTCAGTCTGCCGCTATTGTCTGCCCGGAGGGGCCGTGAAATATCCCTATGCAACCGGGCCGGAGTATGATACAATGAAAAGACTTTTGGGAGGACAAACGCATGAACATCCAGATATTCGGCACTACCAAGTGCTTCGATACCAAAAAGGCCCAGCGCTACTTCAAGGAGCAGGGGCATCGGTTCCAGATGATCGACCTCAAGGAAAAGAGAGATGAGCCGCGGCGAGTTCGAGAACGTGGCCCGCGCTCTTGGCGGCTGGGAAAAGCTGGTGGACCCGGCGGCCAAAGGATAAGCAGACCCTCGCTCTGCTGGACGCACTGGTAGACTGGCAGAAGGAAGACAAAAAGCTCTTCGAGAACCAGCAGCTCTTCAGGACGCCCATCGTCCGCAACGGCCGCCAGGCCACCGTGGGCTATCAGCCGGATGTTTGGAAAACGTGGAATAAAACGCGCTTTCACAAAAAATCCACTCCCCGGATTTTGCACTTCGGGGGCAAAACGTGGTATACTAAGACCCGGTATGACCGACTACAGTCAATTTAGGAGACGAAAATCAAGATGAAAACCTATATGACCCCGGAAGAACACGCCCCGGCTCCACCGCCGCCGTGCCCGTCAGGCCCTGGCCTGTTGGTGGCGCAGTGCTGGTGCTGGTGGGCGCGGTCACCGTGGTTGCGCGCAGGGTGTGCGCACCGTGGCAAAGCTGTTTGACGATACCCAGCAGCGGCAGGAATACGAGGATGAGCTGGAAGGCCTTGTCCTCTTCGACCCCCGTGCCCTTCGACGGCATTGAGAACATCGACGACCTGACCCTCCGCGAAGCGGTCTGGGGCTGCGTGTACAGCATTCAGGGAGACGCAGGGCAGAGTTTTCGACAACTACAACACCGACCCCGATACCGAGCAGCTGCTCATCCCCTCAGTGGATGGGACGCCTACCTCGCAAAGCTCGTGGGCCCCAGCTTCAAGATGAACCATAAGACCTTCGAGATGGAGGATATGACCGTCGAGTTCGACGAGACGACCAGTGCTACAAAATCCCCGTCACCGGCAGCGTGTGGGCAGCTACCGCGCCACCGTCACCAAGCTGTTTAAGAAGGACGGCCTGCTCCACGTCACCGTGGGCTATATCCCCCCCAGAGCACCGATGACAGCATCCTGAACACCTTGTCCGGACACGCCCACCAAAGTATATGGATTACCTGTTCCGCCGCCAGAACGGCAGTTGGTACCTCACCGGCCTGACGGACAGCGAGACCAAGCCCGAATCCACCGCCGCACCGCCTCCGAGCCGCCCCCATGGCCGAGAAGCGAGGTGCAGGACGCCATCCTCGCCGCCGCCGGTGACTCCACCGTTTCTTCCGAGGAGGCCGCCCCGGCTGAGTCCGCGGACAGCACCGGCAGAGAGCGCTCCCGCTGCCGACAGCACCGCTCCGGAGCACGGCTGCCTCCGGCGAGGCCGGCTGCGGAGAGCACCGCCGCGTAAAGGCAAAAACCGCAGAAACAAAAAACACCACCCCGGCTCCAAGGCGCTTGCAGCGCCCGGAACCGGGTGTTTTTCGTTTCGGAGAAATCATTTCAATCAAACCGCACCACGACCAGCCGATACCACAAATAGGGGGCATCATGTTCCAGATCATCCACAGCTCCATGAGCATATAGTTGGGCAGGTCCTTCAGGCGGAAGGGGCGCTTGCCGAGCCTGCCGGAGCAGGAGGGCAAAGGCTTCGTGCATCCCTTGTCCCATGCGTCGCCAAAGCCCCTGCTTGTGGAACTTGTAGCACTTGAGCAGAATAGCCCAGCGCCAGCGGGAAAGTTGACGATCAGCATCAGCAGCGGCTCGTTCTTGAGGGGGAGCAGGATGCTGTTCCGGCCGCTCTGCTGGCTCTTGAACGCGTTGTACTTGACCGCGCCGGTGCTGGCGCCGCAGATGTGGTAGCACTTGGCGGTGGGGCAGAGGGATGTTCTTGTAGCCCGCGTTGTTGGCGCGCCAGCTGAGGTCCACGTCCTCGAAGTAGGCAAAGAAGTTCTCGTCAAAGATTGCCGATCTCGTCCAGAATGCTCTTGCGGTAGAGCGCCGCGCCGCCGCAGGCCGAGAAGATCCGCTTCTGCTTGGTATAGCGGCTGGCCCGGCGGCCGTCGCCGGTCTTGCAGGCAAAGCCCATCCATGTCACATAATCGCCCGCATCGTCGGCCAGCTCCCGGTCAAAGTGTCGGATCATCAGGCTCTGCACTGCGAAGATCTGGGGTCGCTCTCGGCGGCCCGGATCAGCTCGGCCAGCCACTCCGGCTCGGCGAAGGCGTCGTTGTTGAACAGCACCACGAATTCGCTCTCTGCCCGTGCGATGCCCTGATTGACCGCGTGGGAAAACCCGGTGTTCCGCCCGTTTTTCGATCAGCGTGAAGTTGGGGCGGCTGCAGTAGCTGCGGGCCTGTTCCAGACTTTCGTCGGTGGAGCCGTTGTCCACGATGATGAGCTCAAAATCCTGCTCTGTCTGGGCATAGACCGACTCGATGGAGTCCTTCAGCCAGCCCTTGCCGTTGATGTTGGGGATGACGATGGTTGCTTTTCATAAATGCGCTCCTGCAAAGTTTCGATTTCGGGGCAAGTATACCATATTTGCAGGAGAAATGGAATAGGCGAGTCGGGGCGTGCTCTTCCGACTGTAAGCACCAGTTAAACTGAGGTGAAGCCTCGCCGGAAGCATCCTTGCTTTTTTGCCTTATCTTGCGCAGTGCTAAACAAAGGCGTAGCCTTCCCTCTCCGGGCTTGCCCTCTCAGGCGCTTCGCGCCAGCTCCCCAAAGGGGGAGCCCTTGGCAAAGCGTGAAGTCTAAGCGTAGCGCCTTCGGCTCCCCCTTGCGGCAGCAGGGCGTAAAAGTATAAACCGGGAAACTTGGCGGACTGCCAAGGCCTCTCACTTTGGGAGAGGTGGCATCGCGAAGCGATGACGGAGAGGGCAAGGAACCGGCAGAGGCGGCGCAGGGCCTAGGTTTAGATTGTGCTTCCGATGGAGCTGCGCACTTGGTTTAGATGGTCACCGATGGGGCTGCGCTTCCGTAAGGCAGTGCCAAACCAAGTGCGCAGCTTCTTGTCCGCGTCCTCGCCCTCTCAGGCGCTTCGCGCCAGCTCCCCAAAGGGGGAGTTGAAAGCCTGAAACTTTCCGGGGCGTATATCCAAAACCTCTCACTTTTTGGGAGGTGGCATCATAAAGCGATGACGGAGAGGGCAAAGCCCGCTTCCGAGGCGGCAGGGCCTTTGTTTCGCAGATGCTTTCGGTAGGGAGAGGGCAAGCCCACTGACGGCGGCACAGGGTCTTTGTCCAAACCCCACAAAGCCTACCGTTGCCTTTTGTGCAAGGTGCTTCTGAATTGTGACCAAAAACGTGTAAATATTGAGAAAAATGCGAAGGAAGTGTTTACAAAAGAGTAACAGAATGATATACTTTACACCAGTGAATGACGACGAAATTCAAGGGAGATGGAAAAGGTGGAAACTGCACCGCACCACGCATGGAAAAAACTGTCGGCACTTGATGATGACGCTGGCATTGATACTGACGCTGCTGCCCGCCGCGCTGGCCGTGGACTTGAACGTGGACGTCGGGTTCTACTTCAAAGCAGAGCCGGGGCGGCACCTGCACGCTCCGCCGCCGCCATGATGCTCCGCCGCCGCGCGCACTTCGATGGGCTGGACGGCTGGGTCGATGTGACCGAGAACAGCATCAAGAGCACGGCATGGTCCGGCGGTCTGTCCCAGTTTTACATACAATGCGATGCACGTGGGCTACGCCACCCTTCCTTCCGGCAAGGCCGCCAAGACCGAGGCCCTCATCCAGATCCTCGCCGAGCACCCGGAAGGCATCGTTCTTTATGATCGCCGCCAGCCCCACGCGGTGCTCCTGACCGATTACACCAACGGTGTGTTCTACTGCTCGGATCCGAGCCAACGGCGTTTCTGCGGGGCGTGTGCCCCTGTCCAGTGCCAGCATCTCCATCTCCGGCGCGTCCTGCTACTGGTACATCACCTCCGACGCCAACGATGACGGCACCGGCTTGGAAGAGCTGGAAGCCGCTGTGGCCGACTGAGGAGACGGAAGCAGCTGCCGAAGCCGCACCCGCACCCACGGAGACGACTTCTCCGATACCGCCAGCGACATTTGGAGCTGGCTGGACGGCATGTTTCCAGTGATCCTTCCGAAAAAAATATCCTTTCGATCAGTGCAAAGCAGCCGGCAGTGAAATGTCCGGCTGCTTTGCTGTTTACTGGCGCAGTTCCGTTCCGGGGAAGTAGTGGGCGAGATGCGCGGCGGTCTGCGGTCTGGGCCAGCGCCTTGGCACCCCACTGGCTCAGCCCGACCCCGTGGCCGTAGCCCATGGTGGTGAAGAAAAAAACGTCCGTTCTGGTACTGCACCGTGAAACAGGCGCTCCGCAGCCCCAGCGCCTTGCGCAGGGGCCGGGCCGGCGATCGTCTGCCCGCAGACCGGCAGGGAAGCCACATAGCCGGAGGGGAGTCAGCGCGGCCACCCCGAACCAGCCTTCCGGTGCGGAAGGGTCCGGGGCGAGGCCCAGCCCTTTCAACAGCTCTTCGGTCTGCGCGGTGGAAAACTGGACCGTGTAAGTAAAATGATCGGCCTCCCGGTCGGTGCTGCTGTCCACGGGGACGGGGGGGACGGCGGTGCCCCAGACGTTTTCGCTGGCTTCCGTCTGCCGTTGGAGATGGCAAAAATAGCTGGTCCCGGCGGGGGCGTTGTCATAGTACAGCACCTGCGTCTCCACCGCGTCCACCAGCGCCGCCAGCCGGGCGTGATTCTCTTCGTAGGCTGTGCCCCAGTAGCTGCGCAGGACCGTGTCGGTCAGGTAGCCCTGCCGCCGGGCCGGGTCCGCCGTCAGCCACCCGGCAGCGGGTCGGCTGCGTGATCCCGGCAGTAGAGCGCGTAGCTGGGCGGCAATGGCCTGTGCCTTGAGGGGCTTCGTCCGGCCACGTGATCGGCATCTCCGCCGCCACTGCCCCGCAGATACTCCCGCCGCGGCACAGCCGCCACGGCTCCGTTGGCTCAGGTCCCGGAATGAAAGCTCTCGGTATCCTTGTGTCGGAGGGCGGCACGGAGCTTCCGGCAGGGCGGCCGGGTCGGATGCCGCCGGTTCCGGGGCACTTCTCCGCAGCCTCCGGGGCCGCCCCGGCCCAGCCCAGCACAGGCAGTGACCGGTACCCAGCCAGCGGCAGCAGACTGCCCAGCCCAGCAGCACGGCACAGATTGCAGAAAAAAAAGGTGCGTTTCATCACTAGGGACCCCTCCCGGACACGCAGTTTTTTTCGGCCCGGTGTAGCAGAACCGCCGGGAAAAAAGCGCCAAACCCCGGTTTTTTCTTCTTCTTGAATTTGTTTCACAAAAAGCGCTATGATAGACTCATGCCATCAGTGTGGATGGCAGGGGAAAAGAAAGCCTAAATAAGAATAGAAAGGAGTCTACGCATGAACTATAAGCACGCAGAGGTGGCAACTCTGTCCCCGCAGATGATGCGGACCCTGTGCGAGGAGTACATGGCCAACAACTACATCGACCCTGAGACCAGTGAGCGTCTGGGCGTCAAGCGCGGTCTGCGCAACCCGGACGGCACCGGCGTCCTCGCCGGCCGACCAATGTATGTGATGTCGTTGTGGGCTACAAAAAGGATCAGGAAGGCCATGTGATCCCCACTCCCGGCAAGCTGATCTACCGCGGTGTGAACATCAACGAGATCGTGGAGGAGGCTTACCGCAATGACCGCTTTGTGTTCGAGGAAGTGATCTGGCTGCTGTTGTTCGGCAGCCTGCCCACCCGGGAGCAGCTGGACGATTTCTGTGAGATCCTGGCAGAATCCCGCGCCCTGCCGGAAGGTTTCATGGACACCATGAACGCCCCTCGCCCAATATCATGAATAAGTTGCAGCGCTGCGTGCTGGGCCTGTATTTACGACGACCGCGCCGAGGATCTGAGCCTTGAGAACATCCTGAACCAGAGTATCAACCTCATCGCCAGTATGCCCACCATGATGGTGAACGCCTACCAGATGAAGCGCCGCTATTACGATAAGCAGAGTATGTTCTTCCATCTGCCCAAGCCGGGCCAGAGCACCGCAGAGCATATCCTGAGCACCTACCGGCCGGACCAGAAGTTCACCCACGAGGAAGCAAAACTGCTGGATATGTGCCTGCTGGTCCACGCCGACCACGGCGGCGGCAACTGCTCCACCTTTTACCACCCGCGTGCTGTCCTCCGGCACCGGACACCTACTCGGCCATTGCGGCAGGCATCGGTGCGTTGAAGGGCCCCAAGCACGGCGGCGCCAACCTGATGGTCAACCGTCAATTCCAGGACATCCTGAAGCATGTCGAGAACCCCGAAGGATGACGACGAGGTGCGGGAGTACCTCCTGCCGCATCCTCCGCAAGCAGGCCGGTGACGGCTCCGGTCTGATCTACGGCATGGGTCCATGCAGTGTACACCATCAGCGATCCCCGTGAGGTGATCCTGAAAAATCGTGCCCGTCACCTGGCCTACGAGAAAGGCTTTGAGGAAGAGTACAATATGCTGTGCAGCATCGAGCGGCTGGCACCCGGCATCTTCGCTGAGGAAAAGGGCAGTTCCAAGCCCGTCTGCGCCAACGTGGACCTGTTCAGCGGCCTGATCTACAACATGCTGGGCATCTCCGAGGATCTCTACACCCCGCTGTTCGCCATTGCCCGTGTGCCCGGCTGGTGTGCACACCGGGTCGAGGAGGTGGTATTCGCCAACCGTATCATTCGGCCCGCTTACAAGTATCTGGGCGTGCGCCAGAAATACAAGCCAATCGAGGAACGCTGATGAAACCGTTCGAAACTTCTGTTCGTTGTCCCTCCTGAGAACTGCGCTGACCATCGGCCGTGCGCTGGACCTTGGCCTCTGGACCGATCTGGAAAGCGGCCTGTGCGCCGTCGGCCCGGTCTGGCTGGCGCTATGCCGCGCACTGGCCGTGGGCGCTGGCGGCCATCTGCATTGGCCGAAAGCTGGCCGCAGGGCCGCGGAACTGCGGAACCGCCGCCCGGCCGGCAGGCCGGTATTCATCGTCCGGCGATGGCGTGGCATTCTTACTGCCGGTGCAGGATTTTTGCGCTTCGCCGTTGGTGACGGTGCAGGCTCGTTTGTTCGCGCGATACTGGAAATTCTGTGGCCAGTGGCTGGCCCAGCTGGCGAAGCTGGCTGCGGAAGGACTGGAAAACGCCCACCGGTGGTCATGGCCTCCGGCATCTGGGGCACGCTGGTGTTCTACTGGTGCGTGCTGAGCCGCTTTCATGGAGAACAGCTCCAGCTGGCACCGCGTCTCGCCCACCGTCATGGTGTGGGAGATGCTGGCGGTGCTGCTCTTCCTGTCCAGCCTCGTGCGGGCGCTCTGGCTGCCTGAAACGTCGGACGGCAAGCTTTTTTGCATGTCCGGTCTGGCCAGCTTCATGCTGGCCTTCTGCTGGGAGCTGCCCCAGACCCCTGACGCTGGCCATGCCTTCCCAGTTCAAGCTGACAATCTCCCGCCATCTTCTTCGGCCTCGGCATTGCGTGCGTGGGCGTTCTGGGGGTTTTTGCCGTGGCGCGCATCGCCGCAGCCGCTGCCTTCGAGAGCCGGGAAATGTAAGCACTCTCTTGGCTGAATTGCCGAAAAGCGGCCGGAAGAGGTAGAAAAATCATACAAAAGCCAAAAAGTGTGCAATTGAGTTGTTAATTTTTTTTGGCAGACACTTGAAACTTTTTCGCATTTTGGACTAAAATAAAGATACCGTGAGTTATCCGATTAAAATGGGTAAAACATTTAGGAGGTACTATTAACATGGCTGTTAGAGTTGCTATCAATGGTTTCGGTCGTATCGGTCGTCTGGCTTTCCGCCAGATGTTTGACGCCGAGGGTTATCAGGTTGTCGCTATCAACGACCTGACCAGCCCGAAGATGCTGGCTCACCTGCTCAAGTATGATACCGCTCAGGGTTCTTTCTGCGGCAAGATCGGCGAGGGCAAGCACACCGTCGAGGCTACCGAGGACTCCATCATTGTCGTGACGGCAAGGAGATCAAGATCTACGCTGTTAAGGATGCAAAGGATGCTCCTTGGGGCGAACTGAACGTGGATGTCGTTCTGGAGTGCACCGGCTTCTACACCAGCAAGGAGAAGAGCATGGCTCACATCAAGGCCGGCGCAAAGAAGGTCGTCATCTCCGCTCCGGCGGGCAACGACCTGAAGACCATCGTTTTCAGCGTCAACGAGAAGACCCTGTACGCGGATGATCAGGTCATCTCCGCTGCGTCCTGCACCACCAACTGCCTCGCTCCCATGGCTAACACCCTGAACAAGACCTACCCCATCGTCTCCGGTATCATGACCACCGTTCATGCTTACACCGGTGACCAGATGATCCTGGACGGCCCCCAGCGCAAGGGCGACCTGCGTCGTGCCCGCGCCGGTGCTCAGAACATAGTTCCCAACAGCACCGGCGCTGCCAAGGCTATCGGCCTGGTCATCCCCGAGCTGAACGGCAAGCTGATCGGTTCTGCTCAGCGTGTGCCCGTTCCTACGGGTTCTACCACCATCCTGGTCGCTGTCGTCAAGGGCAAGGATGTCACCAAGGAGTCCATCAACGCTGCAATGAAGGCTGCTACCTCTGAGTCCTTCGGCTACAACGAGGATCAGATCGTCTCCTCTGACGTCATCGGTATGCGTTACGGTTCTCTGTTCGACGCTACCCAGACCATGGTCGCTAAGATCGATGACGACACCTACCAGGTCCAGGTCGTGTCTTGGTACGACAACGAGAACTCCTACACCTCTCAGATGGTCCGTACCATTAAGTACTTCGCTGAGAACTGCTAATTGAGTTCCTGACCTTCTAAAAAGGCTTCTGCTCCCCCTCCTGCCGGGTGACCGGTGGGAGGGAGCTTTTATCTGCGCAGGAAAATTGCGGCCGGGCGAAACGAGCAAAATTCGGCACGATCTATTGAAAGCAGCTCCATAGTATGTTAAAATTACAAAGATAGGATAAACTGGGTTTGGTGTAAAAATCCATGTGCCGCGGGCCGGGAAGTACCCGGACAAAGCGGGCGGAAATGAGGCCGCCGCAGGGTGCAACGGTAAGGAGCAAGAAGCTTTTTATGATTGCAAGACGTGAAAAATTGCAATATGGATATCTGTTTGTGACCGATTTTTGTCTCGCTGGTGGCCAGTGTGGCGGTGGCGTGGCTGATCATGGATGGCCTGTTCGGTAAGATGACGGACTTCCGGGAGCCGCGGCTGGTGCTGGAAGCCTGTGTCATGCTGTTCATCGCCTACGTTCTGACCTTTTTCGTTTTTGACCAGAGCGAAAATATCGTTACCGGAGCAGCACGCGGGAAGTGGAGATCGCGGTCGGCTTCAATATGTTGCTGGCTCTGCTGGATGTGGCGTGCTTGGCGCTGACCAAGGCCACCATGCTGGATTCGCGCTATTTCCTGATCGCAGTGCCTTTCGTCAACATTTTTATGATGTGCGGCAGCCATGCGCTGCTCAAAAAGCTGCTGACCCGCTCGAAGTATACCAAGGGGTTCCGGAGTCTGGTCGGCATCGTGACGACGCGGGGAGCAGGCCCGGTCATCATCCAAGACCTCCGAAAGGGACTGGTCGAAGCAGCTTACCGGCATCGCGGTGCTGGAAGCCGTGGCCGAGGATGTAACGGGCGAGATCGAGGCGTCGCAATCAAGGCCAATTATGATACCTTCATGGACTGGCTCCGTCAGGCGGCGCTGGATGAGATCACATCGATATTCCGACGGAAAGCGGCAATACGCTGGTGCCTTATCTGGAGGAGATCGAGAGCATGGGCCTGACGGTCCATTTCCGGCTTCCGGTTCTGGATCGGATCGAAGAGGCGTGCTGCAGCAGAGACCAGCGCCGTGCGGCTGAGCCGGGTGCTGAGCCGCTGTGCCGGGGCAATGTGGCTACCATGGGCACCGGGGAACTCAACTCCACGACCAGATCCCAGGCGCGGGCTGGATATCTTTGGCGGTCTTTGTGGGCTGCATCATCAGCATCCCCATCATTGCCATCGTGGCCATCCCGCTCAAGCTGGAAAGCCCCGGCCCGCGATCTTCCAAGCAGCGCCGCGTGGGCCGGGAACGGCCGTGTGTTCTACATCCGCTGCGCAGCATGCGTGGACGCCGAGGAGCGGAAGAAGGAGCTGATGGCCCAGAGGAACGAAATGAACGGCCTGATGTTCAAAATGGAGGACGACCCCGCATCACCAAGGTGGGGCGCTTCATCGAAAGACCAGCATCGACGAACTGCCGCAGTTTTTGATGTTCTCCGCGGTTCCATGAGCCTTGTGGGCACCCGCCCGCCGCTGGATAGTACAACCAGTATGAGAGCCACCACAAGCGCCGCCTTTCTATGAAGCCGGGAATCACCGGCCTGTGGCAGGAATCAGCGGCCGGAGCAACATCGAGGACTTCGAGGAAGTGGTCCCGTCTGGATGTGCAGTACATAGACCGCTGGACCCTTTGGGGGACATCCGCATCCTCTTCAAAACCGTATGGGTCGTGTTTGCGGGAAAAGGTGCAAAATAAATGAACTACATCATTTTTGGAGGGCCGGGGTTCATCGGGACCACCTGATCCACCTGCCGGCAGGAGACTGTGTCCGCCGGGGGATAAGATCTACGATCTGGATCTCCGTCATGCCCGGCGAAGAGGGCGTTGTGCCCGGCATCGTGGAGAAAAACGAGGGGGTCATCTATCGCCGCGTGGATGTGCGCAAGCCGATTGCCCTTGATTTCACGCCTACGCCAGATGATGTGATTTTCAACCTTGCGGCGGTGCACAGGACACCGGGGCATCCGGATTACGCCTATTTCGAGACGAACATTCGCGGCGCGGAGAATGTGACCGCCTTTGCGGAGCAGCACGGCATCCGCAAAATCCTCTTCACCAGCTCCATTGCGCCCTACGGCGCGGCGGAGGAGCTGAAAACGGAGGATACGCTGCCCACGCCAAACACGCCATACGGCATCAGCAAGCTGGTGGCGGAGAAAATCCACCGTGACCGGCAGGCAAAGGATCCGGCGCGGGAGCTCGCCATCGTCCGCCCCGGCATCGTTTACGGCAAGGGGGAGCACGGCAACATGACCCGCCTGTACAATAGTCAGAAAAAGCGCTATTTCTTCTATGCCGGGCGGAAGGACACCATCAAAGCCTGCATTTACGTCAAGGAACTGGTGCGCTTCTTCAAAGTATCGGATGATCGACCACTCGTTCCCGGCGTGGGCCTCTACAACTGCACCTTCGAGCTTTTTTATACCATCGAGGAGATCTGCACCGCAATGCAGTCGGCCACAGGGATGAAGTCCTATGTCCCGCCGATCCCCGGCAAGCTGCTGCTGTTCGCGGCGGCGGTGCTGGGGCCCATCGGCGGCAAAAAGGCTGGCATCCACCCGGCCCGCGTGAAAAAAAGCTGATGGTCTCCACCAATATCTGCGGCAAAAAGCTGGCCGCAACGGACTACCGCTTCCACTATACCTTGGAGGAAAGCTTCCGGGACTGGTATGAGGACTGCGGCCGGAAAGAATTGATTTAATGTGAGGGAAAAAACGTGTCTGAGAGTACGCCGATCCGGGTCGCCCAAATGATGACAGATATGAATTATGGCGGCGTCGAGATGGTCGTGATGAACTATTACCGCCACATCGACCGCTCCAAAGTCCAGTTTGACTTCTTCGCGCTGGAAGGCTCTGCCGTGCCCCAGCAGGAGGAAATCGAGCGGCTGGGCGGGCACGTCTATCTGGTGCCGCGGTATACCCATCTGGTCCAGTACGAAACGGCGATCCTAGAGCTGTTCCGGAAAAATCAATACCAGATCGTCCATTCGCACATGAATACGCTGGGCGTGTTCTCTGTGGGGAGCACAGCGCCCGGGGTGCCCAACCGCATCATTCACAATCACTCGGTGGCGGGCAAGGGCGAAACGAAGAAGAATTTTGTCAAATATCTGCTCCGCCCGTTCGCAAAAATTTACCCCACCCAGCTCTGTGCCTGTTCGGGAATCCGCCGGGCGCTGGCTCTACGGGGATTCGGAGTTCCGGGTCTTCAACAATGCCATTGATCTGGAAAAGTTCTCTTTCGACGCCCAGAAGCGGGCAGCCCCTGCGCAAGGAACTGGGGCTGGAAGGCAAATTTGTGGTCGGCCACATCGGCCGCTTCTGCTACCAGAAAAACCATGAGTTCCTGATCGATGTGTTCGAGGGAGATCCATCGCCAGCGGCCGGAGGCAGTGTTGATGCTGATCGGCCGGGGCGAGATGGAGAGTGTCATCCGCCGGAAAGTGAACCGCCGGGGGCTGCAGGACGCAGTCCTCTTTTTGGGCAACCGCAGAAAGATCGAGCGCTACTATCAGGCGATGGATGCGTTCGTTCTGCCGTCCCGTTATGAGGGGGCTGCCTGTGGTGGGCGTGGAGGCACAGGCGTGCGCGCTGCCATTGATCGCTCGACGGATATTTCACGGGAAACGAAACTGCTGGAATCGACGCAGTTCATCAGTTTGTCGGAACCGCCCGAAATGGGCACAAAAGTGCTGGAAACGGCGGAACGGACCACGCGGTGCAATACGGAACGGCAAATGACCGAAAAAGGCTTTAATATTGCGGTCGAAGCGAAAAAGCTGGAAGTGTTTTATCAAAAAGCCTTTTGGGATAACAGGAGAAACCGATATGGAACCGCTCATCAGCGTCATCGTTCCCATTTATAATGTAAAGGCATATCTGGACCGCTGTGTGGAAAGTCTGCTGGGCCAGAGCTATAAGGATCTGGAAATTTTTCTGGTGGACGACGGCTCCACCGATGGCTGCGGAAAGTATGTGACCGGTATGCCGCGCAGGACCCACGAATCACAGTGCTCCACAAGAAGAACGGCGGCCTGTCCGACGCCCGGAATGCGGCGCTGGATGCGGCCCAAGGGGAATACTATGCCTTTGTGGACGGCGACGACTGGGTGTCGCCCTACTACGTGGAAAACCTCTATCGGGCGCTCAGAAAAGCCCGATGCGGATATCGCCGTCAGCTGCTTCGAAGAGGTGTTTGAGGGCAGGGGTATCCAGTCGCAGCCCGCGGCAGAATTGGAAAATTTCCAGAGCCTGACCTCGGAAGCGTGCCTGAGGCGGATGCTTTATCAGGACGGCGTGGAGACCTCGACCCCGACGAAACTTTATAAAAAGGAGCTGTTCGAAGGGCTGCGTTACCCGGTCGGAAAGCTTACGAGGATATCCCGGTCGCGTACGAAGTGCTGAAGCGGGCGGCCCGCGTCGCATGGATCGGAAACGTGGATTACTACTATTTTCAGCGTGCTGCCAGCATCCAGAATGCGGCGTTCGACCCGAAGAAGCTGGACGGCGTGGAACACTGCCGCGCGATGCTGAAAATGTCCGGCGGGATCACCCCTCAGTTGGAACAGGCGGCGGAGAGTGCCGCTACCTCAGTACGGTTGCAACATCCTGTTCCGTATCCGGGACAAGGCCCACGAGCCGGAGCGTAAACTGTTTTGAAGGAAGTGGTCCGCTGCCGCAGTGCGGTGGTGCGGGACCCCAAGCCCGAAAAAAAGCGCGGCTGGCGGCGCTGCTTTCCTATGGAGGCTATCCGCTGCTGCGCTCTGTGTATGGCCGGACGCAGTGGAGAGGGAAAACAAAGATAAAAAGGAGAAGTTGAATGGAAAAGCTGCGGAGAGAATCACGGCTGGGAAAAGGGCTGCTGACAGCGCTTTTTTCCTGTTGGCCTGTTTTCAGAACCTGACCCTCGCCTCCATCGGTTCCGGTGCTTCGCTGAAATGGGTCCATGCGTTTTCGCTTTGTGTTTCTGCCGTTTCTGTGCAGAAAAAAGAACTGAGGGTCAACCGCCCGGTCCTGCTGTAGCGTGGCCTATGCAGCGGCCGTCTCTGCTTCATCGGAGCGAGTTTGGTGTCAATAGTCTGCTGCTGAACTACATCTTCGGCTTGTATCTGGTCGTGCTCTGCGCAAATTTTGGCGCAGACCTTTCCAAGGATGACTGTGGCTGGACATCGTGTCCGGCGCGGCAAGCATTCTGACGATCGCGATCCCGATCAAAAAAATTTGATCCTTACTATCAGGGATTTTTTGATTATCTCCGGACGGAGGGAATGGCGCACCCATGGGGCGTGAAAATAATCATCGGTGGAGGTTCTAACATTGAGTCGAGCTGGCTGGGGCTGCTGGCTTTTTTTCTTCTGCCGGAGCCGCTGGAAGTGGCTGTATGCGGGCGCGAACCTGATGCTTTCGTTCCTGTATGGGAGCCGCGCGGGAATGCTGATCGCCGCAGCGGCGATCCTCTGGCTTTTTGCTGCCGCAGTTCAAGCGGCTGAAAGAACGGAAGGTGCGGATCACGGTGCTGGTGCTCTGCGCTGCACTGGTCGCGGCTCTGTGGGGGCCGACCTTTTGGGTCGCTGGTCCTGCGCTCGCTGAATCGTTTCCTTCATGGCATGGAAGATGCGGGCAATGCGGGGCGTATCCGAATGTGGGACCTACGCGCTTGAAACAAGCAAGGCCTATCCCTTTGGCTGTGGTGTGGGCAACTGCATGAAAGCGCTTTCCGGCGTGCAGGCTTCGCCTATGGGGAAGATAATATCCACAATGTTTATCTGCAGAACCTCATCGACTGCGGCTGGCTGGGCGGGCAGCGTATCTGGCGCTGGTCGTCCGGTTCTTTCTTCTGGATGGAAAAGAAAAGCTGCTGCACGATCCGTTTGTGGCGGCGCTGTTTACCTATTGCGGGGCCTCTCTGCTTCAGTTCCGCGGCGGCGATACGCTGGCTTTCTGCTGCTGGGCATGTATCTGGCGTACCGGGATGCAGACAACAAAAAAGAAAATTGGGTCGTAAAAATTCCATTAGGTAGAGGAAAGGAGATTCTGTGACGTGGGCAAAGAAAAGCCGCTGGTCTCGGTCATCATTCCGGTCTACAATACGCAGGACTATCTGAAAGCCTGTATCGAGAGTGTACAGAACCAGACCTACCCGAATCTGGAAATTTTGCTGGTCGATGACGGATCCACGGATGAGAGCGGCGAGCTGTGTGATGCATTGGCAACGAAGGATACAAGAATTTGCACTTACATAAAAGTAATGGAGGTCTCTCAGATGCACGGAATACAGGTATGCTGCATGCGAGGGAAAATATCTTACTTTTTGGATGGTGATGATTTGCTTCCCGCATAGTGCCGTAGAAAAGTTGGTTTCTAGTTGTGAGAAAAAATCATTCGAGCTTACATTGGACAACTCTTCGAGTTTTCAGGAGAAACGCCAAGAGATACAGAAAAAAATGGAACTGTTGAAAAGGTGGCGATGGAAGAAGCGATGATGAAGAATGTTCCTTTTCCAAGGAATCGGGCATTCGGCGTGTGGAAAACTTTATCGACGCGAATTATGGAATAAATTGAAGTTTCCATATGGAAGGTTATATGAGGATTACGCAACGATTTACCGAGTGACATCCAAAAGCAAAACAGTTTCTATTATTGAAGAACCAGTATATTATTATCGCATGCGAGATGGATCAATCATGCACAGTGGTATTCAACGAAAAAATCTTTGAGCTGTGGAGGTCGAAGTTGCAGATGTGACCGCTTTCATTGCGCAGGAGCTTCCAAACTGCGCAATGAAGCTGCTTTCTTCAGCTTGTGACCTATCTGAAACTGTTGAAAGGAATTATGGATGGAGGCTTCTATAACTATCCAATGGAGCAGGAGGGATCCTTGCCTATGTGCAGGATCGGCAGGACCTCATTCGCCAGCCGTGGGCAAAGCGTGCGGACAAGATCAAGGTGAAGACGCTGCTGCTCAGCAAGCACCTGTTTTACTGGGTATATGAACTGGCCGAACGAAAAATGCACGGATTTGATAGTGTAAAAAAGCATGATGAACAATAAGTTGATCGCGTGATCGTGCCGGTCTACAATGTGAGCATTACCTAAACTATATTAATGGACAGCATCCTTGCCCAGACCTATTACATCTGGAGATCCTGTTGGTGGATGATGGCTCGACGGATAGCAGTGGTACAATTTGTGATGTCTATGCCCGGCAGGATGCACGGGTGCAGGTCATTCATAAGAAAAATGGCGGGCTTTCCGATGCGCGAAACTGTGGAATCGAACACGCAAGGGCCGCTATTTCTGCTTTGTGGACAGCGACGATGGAATAGCGCCGCAGATGATCGAGGTGCTCTATCGAAATCTGCTGAATGCCGGGGCTGATGTATCGGCGGTAGCACTGAAATATTTCTCGACGGAAAGAGCTTCCGGCGGTCGAAGATGCGTTAAAGAAAGTGCAGTACATGACGGGAAAAGAGGCATTGCGCTCGATTTTGCAGTCAGAGGAGCTAGGGGATTTCGCAGTCAATAAACTGTACAAACGGGAATTGTTTGAAAATTTCTGTTATCCGTTAGGCCGTATGATGGAAGATCAGGGAACGACTTATAAACTTCTTGATAAATGCCAAGGTGTTATATTGTCCCGTCCCGCTTTATTTCTATTACCAGCGGCCCGACAGCATCCTGGCACAAGCGGACACTGAAAATTCTACGAAGACAAGTGGGATATGGGGTGTCAGCGGTATCAGTATATCCGTGAAAAAGTACCGGATATGTTGGAAAACGATGCAGCGATGATGAAGATCGTAGAGCACTGCTACCCGTATCTGAGAAAACGACGAACGCCGCAAAGCGGAAATGGAGCGATTTCTGCAGGAGTTCCGCAACAGAGGCCGAGGGGCTTCGGACAGCGGGTTCATGAGAAAATACCGGCTGCTGAAACAAAGCAGAGGACTGCGCGCTTTTTTCTGCTGAAAAACGGCCGCGCAGCGAAAAAAAACCAGAGGACAAAAAACGTGGAAAAAGAATCAAACTGTCAGCCTGATCATTCCAATCTACAACAAGGAAAAATATCTGAAAGCGCTGTCTGGACAGTGTAAAACCAGACCTATCGGGAGCTGGAGATCCTTTTGGTGGACGATGGTTCGACCGATGCTTCATGGTATCTGTGAAGAGTACGCAAAGAAATACGGATCAAAGTGATCCTCGAAAGGAAAACGGCAGCGTATCCTCGGCCCGGGAATCTGGGCATGGAACACAGCACGGGCACCTATTTGACGTTTGCGGATGGATGACTTTATTCATTGGAATTTGTGGAACGGCTGAAAAATCTTCTGGAACAGACCGGGCGGAGATCGCTTACTGTAAATTGCTGGATATCTGGGAAAATCGTATGGGGATTACAAGAAATTACAGAAACAACGCATGTATGGGAGACGACAGTATGATTGGTTTGCACAATGGGCGCCACGGAGGTCGCTTGTGGTGCAATATACCGGAGAAGGAAACTGTGTAAAAGGAAATTCGGTTCGATCAGGATTTGAAAGTTGGTGAAGATACGTTTTTCTTGGCTTTGGTGCATCAAAAAAGCATCCAAAATCGCTTTCCGCGGGAAAGTGGTGTATTTTTTACTGCCATCAGGATGAATCGGTAACACAATGCAGCCTTCCGGTAAGTTGACAGAAATGACAGCATGGGAGAAAAAATCGTAGAATTATATGCCGACGAGCCGCTGGTTGCAGAAAACTGCAAAAGCGGGATATGCTCAGACCTGCCGGGAATTGAAGGTCGTCAAGTATAGCAAAGATGCGGCCTTTTATGCAGGAAGGATACCGCAAGCGAAAAGCGGGCTTTTGTGGGCAGGGGAGCTGATGCAGGCACAGCTCTATGAAAAAATATTGCTATCTGCTCAAGACGATCTATTCATATTTTTTTCTGGAACACTTGGGTAAAACGAAAACAGGGTGAATAAAAAGGATACCGGTAGAAGAAGAAATCGCTTACGATCACGGTAATGAGCGGACTGAAAACGATTCTTGCAAATTCTTTCCGCCGATCACATTCCCATATATTTAAATGTTTTGCGGTCGAGAACCTTGGCAAGTCAACTTTGCAAACTCGGTGTGGGGTATTTTCTGCTTTGTTTGCAGGGGCCAGGGCATTTCGTCCTATGCAGTGCGGAGGGTCTAAGTATAGAACGACCGGAGAAAGCTCTCGGCCTTTCGTCGGAGATGTTCTCCATCAATATGGTGTCTACACGGGCCTTTCCTGTTTGGCGCTGGCTGTGGCGATCCTCTGCTCGGCGAAGCTGGGGGGATACGGAACTGCTTCTCATTGGGAGTTTGCATCTTTTTCACGACGATTGGCACGGAATGGATCTTTTACAATTTTTGAAGAGTATACTTATATCACCGTCCGCGGCATTATTTTTTCAGCTCCTGTCAATTGTGATGATGTTTGCCTTTGTCAGGACACAGGACGATTACTGCATTTACGCAGGGAATCACCGTGTTTGCGGCAGTGGGCGCAAAATGTTCTAATGAACTTTTTCGGGCCAGAAAAATACTGTACGATTCGACTGACGACGAAAATTGACTGGAAAGCATTTGAAGCCGATCCTTTTGATTTTCGCCTCAAGCTTTGCCATTACGATCTATGTGAACTCCGATACGACGCATCCTCGGAATTCTGACTTCGGATTATCATGTTGGAATTTACGCCGTCGCAACGAAAATATACACAATGGTGAAATCTGTCTTGGCTGCGATCCCTTCTGGTGTCTGTGCCAAAGGCTTTCCCGCTATGGGGATGCAGGATCAATTGAACTTTGGCCAGTTGTTTCATAAAATATTCGATGCAATGATCGTAACGGTTCTTCCTGCGGTAGTCGGCCTCTTTGTATTGAGCCGAGATCATCCTGTTTATTTCGGGGAGAGCTATCTTGATGCAGGGGATGCCGCTTCGAATTTTAAGCGTTGCATTGATCACAAGTCTGTTTTGGATGGCTTTACAATACCTGTGTTCTTGTCCGTGGAAGCGGGAAAGTGAATTCTTGAAAGCAACGCTTATAAGTGCGGCGCTGAACGTCGCCCTGAACCTTGTCCCTGATCCCGTACTTCAAGGAGAGCGCGGCGGCCTTTACGACGCTGCTGGCAGAGACTGTGTTCCATGGTGATGTGCATCCACTACTCGAAAGGGCTGGTAGAGCTCGTGTTCGATTGGAAGATCGAAATCGGGGTCGGTGGCGGTGGGATGCTTCCGGCATTCTGGCGGTCTGCACGGTGGTCAAGCGCTGCTGCGCTGCCGCTCTCGCAACATTTTTTACGGCGGTGCTGGGGGGTGGTGGCGGCCTGGCGTGATCCTGATCGCGCTGAAAAAAACCCCTGGTGCTGGGTATCTGGCCAAATTCAAGCAGAAGATCAAACACAGGATCGAACTTTTTCCGCCAAAATTCCCTCCGCCATCGCTCACGTGATGCCAGCGCCCTCTGAGAGGAAGCTGGCACGGCGCAGCCGGGACGGAGGGAGTTCTTTGCAACGGCCTTTTTTTGGCCGCTTTCGGTCAAAATCACTACATTTCGCACAGGGAATAGACGAAGTTTGTTAATAAATTATCTATCACTTCTCCTTGCAAACATCACACTTTTTGTTTATAATAAGAGTGTACGGGGAGGCAAGCCCCGATAGCGAGTGAAATTCGATTCCGATGAAAAAAATTTGAGAGGAGTTTATTACCATGGGTTTAGGTAAGAAGACGATCGACGATCAGAACTACTGCGGCAAGAAGGTGCTTGTCCGTTGCGATTTCAACGTCCCGATGAAGGACGGTGTGATCACCAACGAGAACCGCATCAACGCAGCACTGCCCACCATCCAGAAGCTGGTCAACGATGGCGCTAAGGTCATTCTTTGCTCCCACCTGGGCAAGCCCAAGAACGGCCCCGAGGCAAAGTTCAGCCTGGCACCCGTTGCTGTGGCTCTGAGCGCAAAGCTGGGCAAGACCGTTGTGTTTGCATGACGACACTGTCGTCGGCGACAACGCAAAGGCTGCTGTGGCTGCCATGAACAACGGCGACGTCGTTCCTGCTGCAGAACACCCGTTTCCGCAAGGAAGAGACCAAGAATCTGCCCGAATTCAGCAAGGAGCTGGCTTCGCTGGCGGATGTATATGTGGATGATGCCTTTGGCAGCGCCCACCGTGCCCACTGCTCCACCGTCGGTGTGACCGACTACATCAAGGAGACCGCTGTGGGTTACCTGATGGAGAAGGAGATCAACTACCTGGGCAATGCTGTCAACGACCCGGAGCGTCCCTTCACCGCCATCCTGGGCGGCGCCAAGGTGGCCGACAAGCTGAAGGTCATCAACAACCTGCTGGACAAGGTGGATACCCTGATCATCGGCGGCGGCATGGCTTACACCTTCGTCAAGGCTCAGGGGCTACGAAGTGGGCAAGAGCCTGTGCGACGATTCCAAGCTGGATTACTGCAAGGAAATGATGGCCAAGGCCGAGGCGAAGGGCGTGAAGCTGCTGCTGCCCGTTGATGCTGTCTGCATCAAGGACTTCCCTGATCCCATCGACGCACCCCGTCGAGACCACGGTTGTTCCCGTCACCGCAATGCCGGCCGACATGGAAGGCTGCGACATCGGCCCTGAGACCATGAAGCTGTTTGCTGACGCCGTCAAGGCATCCAAGACCGTTGTCTGGAACGGCCCCATGGGTGTGTTCGAGAACCCCACTCTGGCAGCCGGCACCTGGCTGTTGCTAAGGCGTTATGGCTGAGAGCGATGCTACCACCATCATTGGCGGCGGCGACAGCGCAGCGGCGGTACAGCAGCTGGGCTTTGGCGACAAGATGAGCCACATCTCCACCGGCGGCGGCGCTTTCGCTGAGTACCTGGAGGGCAAGGAGCTTGCCCGGCATCGCAGTTATTCAGAACGCATAATCTTCCCGGCATCATAATGGGTGCGGCGGCTTTAGCGCCGCCGCATCTTTTCTTTTTGTAGGCAATTTGTAAATAGAGATAGAAATCAATGGATAAGGCAAAGCGTAAGGCAATTATTGCAGGCAACTGGAAAATGAACAAGACTGCCTCCGAGGCTGCTGTTCTGGTGGACGAGCTGGTGCCCGCCGTGCAGGACCGCTACCTGCGAGGTCGTCATCTGCACCCCCGTTCACCGATCTGGTGACCGCCGTGGAAAGACCAAGGGCACCAATATCCATGTCGGTGCTGAGAATGTCCACTTCGAGAAGTCCGGCGCGTTTACCGGTGAGATCAGCGCTGACATGCTGGTCGATCTGGGCGTCGAGTACGTCATTGTGGGCCACTCCGAGCGCCGCCAGTACTTCGCAGAGACCGATCAGACCGTGAACAAGCGTACCAAAGCTGCGCTGAACGCGGGCCTGAAGGTCATCATCTGCGTGGGCGAGAGCCTTGAGCAGCGCGAGGAGGGCGTTACCGAGGAGCTGGTCCGGATGCAGACCAAGATCGCCCTGCGCGACGTCACCGCTGAGCAGATGGCCAATGTTGTGATCGCTTACGAGCCCGTCTGGGCCATCGGCACCGGCAAGACCGCGACCTCTGACCAGGCCGAGGAGGTCTGCGCTCAGATCCGCAAGGTGATCGGCGAGGTGTACGGCGAGGCCGTTGCCGAGGCGACTACTGTGCAGTACGGCGGCAGCATGAATGCCAAGAACTGCGAGGAGCTGCTGAGCAAGAAGGACGTCGATGGCGGCCTGATCGGCGGCGCATCCCTGAAGGCTCCGGACTTCGCCGTCATCGTCAATGCAGCCACCAGGGCGGCTTTAAATCCCTCGAGCTGTTTCAGCGCCCGGCTGCGCCGTTTTCAGCGCTGAGCCGGGCGCTTTTGTTTGTTAAATTCAAAGGAGATTCAATTTTATGGCAAAGAAACCTGTTCTTCTGTGCATCATGGATGGCTTCGGCTGGACCCCCAACGAGACCTACGGTAACGCTGTGGCCGCCGCAAACAAACCCTCCTCGGATTCTCTGATGGCAAAGTACCCTATGACTACCATCGACGCCTCCGGCATGGCTGTCGGTCTGCCCGACGGCCAGATGGGCAACTCCGAGGTCGGCCACACCAACATGGGCGCGGGCCGCATCGTCT
>VOFK01003294.1_pt1 | contig 32442 bp, 38 predicted proteins | sample 5384121 | NCBI WGS metagenome assembly VOFK01 (sample SAMN12384730, study PRJNA508395) | human gut metagenome | isolation source: healthy gut J | host: Homo sapiens | reverse complement strand
GTCCGGATTTTTGCCGCAAACGTTTCGCCTACAGGTTCGTAACGCCATCAGCATCGGGCGCCCGGAGAAGTACGGTGATAGCTGGCGAGGTAGTGAGGCGTTGTCGCCGTCTATGTCGGCCTTTTCCCGTGGCAGATCGAGGAAGAATGCCCCTTCGTGCTGGCCGACCACAGCAACATCAAACGCTTCATGGCGACCGGACTGACGGTTTCATTCATCGCCAACCTCTGCGTGGGACTGTTGGGTTGCCTCCTGGCGGAGGGGAGCCCGCCACGACGACCCCAGCCCGTCGTTCAGCCGTCCTGTGGGGTGTCAACTTTGCCGAGCCAGTCGATGGGCGCCGCCCCGGCGATCATCGCGCTGTCGAGGTGGTATCCGCTCAAAAAGCGCGGCACCTATTACGGATTTTTTCAGCGCAGCCACAACTTAGGAGAAGCTTTCATATCGTTCGTCTTCGTGGACTCGTCGGGGCTCGCCGGATGGAAATGGGGGATTCGTCGGGTCGGCCATTGCCGGAGCGATGGGCGTGGCGGTATCCTGCTCTTCCTGCACGACACTGCCCCGCCGGTGGAGAGTGCCGACGAAAAACGGAGGTGGAACGGGAATGGTCGGCCCAGAAAGCGTTCAGAAATCCCTACATCTGGATACCGCCCTGGCCAGCGCCTGCATGTACGTCAGCCGCTACGCCATAAACGGCTGGGGCGTCATCTTCCTTCAGGAGGTCAAAGGCTTCCCGCGGCGACGGCGACCCAGGTCATCCGTCAACGCCTTTCTCGGCATCGCAGGGACGGTCTTTTCGGGATGGATGTCCGACAAATGGTTCAACGGGAGCCGTTACAGTATCGCCGTGACGTTCGGCGTGCTTTGTTCCGTGTCGTCTCGGCCTTTCCTGTACTCTGGCTCCGGGATGTTCGTAAACATCCTCGCCATGGTCCTGTTCGGCATCGCCATCGGGGGTCCTGGATCTGTTTCGTGGGCGGTTTTGATGGCCGTCGATCTGGTCCCGCGCCGGGCCAGCGGGCGCAGCGCTCGGGATCATCGGGATCGCCAGCTATGTGGGTGCGGGGATTCAGGACATCATCAGCGGCGCCCCTGCTCGACAAGCACAAAACCGTCGTCGATGGCATCACGACACACGATTACAGCGTCGCATCGGTATTCTGGATCGCCGCATCGGTTCTGTCATTCCTGCTGGTAGGGGGTCGTCTGGCGCAAGGCGGCGAAAAACAACCGGCAGCCAAACTGAATGAAAACGGCACGGCATACGTCACATAAATCGTAAACCAAACTATTTCCTCCGACATGAAAAAATCACTATTCCCATTTTTCGTCATCACCTTGCTCTGTGCTACGGCGGCATACGCCCAGCGCGGGCTCGAATGGCTCAAAAACGCCGTGATCTACCACATCTACCCCTCGAGTTTTCAAGATAGCGACGGCGACGGCATCGGCGACCTCGAAGGCATCCGCAGCCGGCTCGATTACGTGAAAGCCTGCGGATTCAACACCATCTGGCTGAGTCCTGTTTTCGAAAGTCCGTTTGAAGACGGCGGTTACGACATCACCGACTACTACAAAGTGGACCCGCGTTTCGGAACCAACACGCAATTGGTCGAGCTGATTCGCGATGCAATGCAAAGGGAATCCGCATCTGCCCTCGACTCGTGGCCGGACATACGTCGGATAAACACCCGTGGTTCCGCCAGTCACGCAGCGCCGACACGAATCTGCAATACAGCGATTACTACATCTGGAGCGATTCGAAATCGAGCCTCCCGACCAAGAAGTTCGTGAAGAGCGATGCACCCCGCAACGGCAATTTCCTGAAGAACTATTTTGAAGTCCAACCCGCTCTCAACTACGGTTACGCCCATCCCGATCCCGACGAACCCTGGCAGCAGGGATATGACGATCCCGACCGAGGGCCGTACGGCAGGAGATCAGGAACATCATGGCTTTCTGGATGGACAAGGGCGTGGATGGATTCCGCTTTGCGACATGGCGATGAGCCTGGTGAAAAAATGACGACCGGAACCACACGGCCCACCGTCCGCCTGTGGCACGAAATGCGCGAATGGATCGACGCCCGTATCCCGAGTGCATGCTCATATCGGAATGGAGCCAGCCCGGCGAAGCCATCCCCGCGGGTTTCCATGTCGACCTGATTATCCACAACGGCGCAGGTTACGACATGTACAGCCCGTGGTTGCAATACCGACGACAAAAAATCGACCGACCGTTTGTTATTTTTCGACCGCGCGCAGGCGAAGGGCAAATGCAGTTTCGTCGATCGTTATACGAAAGAGCGGCATGCCACACGCGAACAAGGTTATCTCTCGATGCCCACATGCAGCCACGATATCTGGCGTTGAACCGCAATCAGCGCAATACGCCTGAAGAACTGAAAGTCACGATGACCTTCTTCCTGCTCATGCCGTGGATACCGACCGCCCATTACGGCGAGGAGATCGGCATGCGCAACATAGAGGACGCTCCCATCAAGGAGGGAAGTTTCGCGAGACGCAATCGCAGCAGTTGTCGCACGCCGATGCAGTGGGATACGACCCCCAATGCCGGATTTTCAACGGCCGACGCCACGAATATCTTCCTGCCGGTCGTTTATCCCGATCCGGCGCGGCCGACCGTAGCGGCACAGACCGACGATCCGCACTGCTGCTCTCCTACGCGCGCGGCCGCTGGCCCCTGCGCGCTGCGACCCCGGCTTTGGGGACTTCGGGCGACTGGCGCTATGTCAGTGACCCTAATCATCCCTATCCGATGGTTTATGCCCGCGAATATGCAGGGGAGAAATATATCGTAGTGCTCAATCCTTCGGCACAACGTGCTACGGCACAATTCCCCTCGAAGAAGGCCGTCGCAACATCGTCTATGGCAGCGGAGTGCCGGCACGCTATACGGTTCGCAAAGATCTGGCATCCGTCAAGGCGGAACCGGTGTCCGCTACCGTGTTGCGCATGAAATGACTTGCCATTCTACGACATTGTTTCATTTTAACCATTCTCTTTGAACCGATATAAGAGTTTGAACAGCACACATGATCTTTCAACTGTATGTATATGTCAGACTCGTATGATGCAGTATTGGGAATGACATACAAGAGCCACGAGCCCCGGAGCAAATATCTCCGGGGCTCGTTGTATCCAAGTTTCAGAAGATCCAGGAACTTCCTGCGAATTTTTCAAAATACGATTATATGAAATAAATCAATACTCAATATTGAAAACTCAAAAATGAATAGAGATGTTACAGAATATCCGATCCTTTTTGAAAAAATAGTTTTTATCCTTTTTCCGCGTTTTTTCGCGGCCGTGTCCCTTGTCCCTCAGAACACAAACAAGCTTATACGACATACAAATACCATGTCAACTATATTCAGTTTTGCTGCGCCCAGAAAATTTAAGCCGGCGCGTACACTTCATAGGCTGACAAAAAGAGAATTCGTCTGATAAGTATCCGTGCGAGATCTGTAAAAAGCCTTCGAAAATGGGATTGTTGCTTCGAACCGCCGTCACATTTCCAGAATTGGAAATAAAAAGGGTTTGGTTGAGAACCAGCCATCAGGACATAGATGCAGTAAAAATATCAAATCACCGAAATCTCAGGTTTATTTAGCAGAGCAATTTACTTCCACATACCTCATGAAAATAACTGCTTCGATGTAGGGACTCGAGGTTGGATGATGTCTCGACAGTTAACAACCTATTCTGGCAATGTTTGCAGAAATTGCCTGATATTCAACGTTATGATTAACAACCTCAATCACTATAAGGACTATTTTTTTCAATTCAAGGCAATGCATTTCAGAAATCATGAGACATAATAGCAAATTTGTAATTTGCCCTATCCCGAAATTTTTTTCATACCTTGCAATAGGTTATTTGAAATGCGGTATTTGAGCGCAAGACGCTGAAAACAAACCGTTGCTTTCTCGTTACCTACTCTCCTATACAAAAAATGTAACTACCCGATAAATCAAGTAGTTACATCATTATAATCCCGCCTCTTGTGGTCCGCCCTTTTTTCGTTTTTGCAGGCTATATGAAAAAAACGCCATCGCCGAGAGCAGTTTGCGCAATTCGGCCAGCGCTCCCGAGATGTGGTACTGCACGGTCTTGGGGCTGATGTTGAGCGCCTCGGCGATATCGTTGTAGGACATGTTCTCGTAACGGCTCATGCAGAAAACCCGCCGCCGCTTCGGGCATGTTGCGGACCGCCAGGTCGATCATCTCCAACAGGTCGGCCGTTGACACGCGGTCGTCGGTCTGAGGCGTGGCGGGACTCTCCGCGGCTCCGGCCTCAGCCTGGTATTTATACTCCACCTGCCGGTGCTTGTAGGCATTGAAAACGGCGTTGCGCGTCATGCGGAACAGATAGCCCCCGAAACGAAAGGACGGCCCCCGAGTCCCCGGCGCTGTTCCCAGATTTTCAGGAAAATATCGTGCGTGACATCTTCGGCGTCGGTCCGGTCTTTGAGCAGCCGGAAGGCGAAATCACGGACCTTGGAGGCATAGCGCAGGTAAAGGATATCCAATGCTTCGGAATCCCCGTCACGGAGTTTTTTCAGGATAATATGTTCGTCGCAATCCATAGTCGGTCGGTGCAAATATAGATTTTAAGCGAATAAATTAAAAAATCTTTTCGCCCTTTTTCACGACTTTTTAACAGACCGGCGGAAATATAAAAAAAAAATTGTACGAACTGACTGGCCATCGCCGCCGGTAAGTTGTCTTATCTATGGAACCGGCTCCGAAAACAACTATTTAACCTGAAAAACTCAACATGAAAAAACAGCTACTATTCATTGCGGTCCTGTTATGCGCATGTCTGGCGGGCGGTTGCAAAGGACGACGATCCGTCGGCCCCCGACAGTCTCTACATGCACAGCACGTCGGGCACGGTGGAGGCCGCTGCCGGCACACAGTCCGTGACGATCTACACCACCTGCGGTTGGAAGGCCACCGGCGACGACTGGATCACGGTCGAACCCCTTTCGGGAGGCGAGAAGGGTATTTTCGCCGTCCACCTCGGCTTCGGAGCCAACGACACGGGCGCACTGCGCACCGGCCGGGTCGTCTTCGAGGCCGGAACCTATTCGGAAACCTACACCCTGACGCAGAAAGCGCAATAAACCGCAGCCCCTCTAAAACCGGCACACGATGAGCAAAACGGAACGCAAGCGAATCATCGACCACATATTCCGTCATCCGGAAACCCCGGAAGAGATACGGCAGCAGTTCGAGCGCTGGATGCTGGCCCGGGAGCACGACTCCGGGATCGACGAAATCCTGTGGGACATCTGGGAAAACCATGCGGCGCCCGCCTCGGAGGAGGAGGACCGCAGGGGACTCGAACGGCTCCGGGCATCGCTCCGCGCAAGCCGGGTCCGCACGCTTCCACGCCGCGTCCTGCGCTATGCAGGCATGGCCGCCGCCGTCGTGCTGGTATTCCTCGGAGGCTATTTCGCCGCCACGCAGACACTCGCACCCGAAAAGGAGGTCACGCTGCTGACTGCCAAGGGACATGTCGGGGGAGTTCACCCTGCCCGACGGGACGAAGGTGATGGCTCAACGGCGAAAGCCGGTTGAAGTACAACGCGGAATTCTCGGGCAGGACCCGCGACGTGGCCCTGACGGGCGAAGCGTTCTTCGAAGTCCGGAAAGACACGCTGCGGCCGTTCCGCGTCAGCATGAACGATTTGCAGGTCGAGTGCTGGGCACCTCGTTCGACGCCATGAACTACGCGTTCGGATCGAGCGAGGAGATAGTGCTCAAAACCGGCTCGGTGAAGATCTCCGGGGAGCATCTCCGAAGCCCCGTGACGCTGCGTCCCGACGAGCGGTTCTCGCTCGACCGGCTTTCGAAACGCGCCTGCGTCGAAAAAGGTCGACGCGCGGAATTACAGCCAGTGGTTCTCGTCGCGTCTGATCTTCGACAACACGCCGCTGAAAGACATTATCATCAACCTCGAACGGAGGTACAATATCGAAATCTCCCTCTCTTCGAACATCTCGCCTGAAAAACGACTGTCGCTGGTCGTTTGCCACGAACCGCTGGAAGACCTCATGGAGGTAATGTCCTCGCTGATGTCGATCCGCTACCGCATAGACGGCAACCGCGTCCTGATCACCCAGAGATAAACCCTGTAACATAGACGGTCTGTCCCGAAACCTCCCGCAACAAGAGGCTCCGGCATACCCTTTCATTTGAAAAATCGAATCAAACACAAACCGAAACTATCATGAATGAACTCAACGTTTTGAAAAGGATCTGCCGGCATCTGTTCCTGGCGGTCCTCCTCTGCGCGGTGTCGGCCGCCACGGCTTCGGCCCAGGTCCCGACCGTCACCGTCGATGCGAAGAACGTTACCATCAAAGAGCTGTTGCAGCGCATCGAAGCCAACAGCCAGTACATCGTTCGCCTACATCGACGCCGACATCAACCCCGACAAACGAGTGTCGGTGAAGGCCGTCAACCGCAGCATCGCCTCGATCGTCGCCGAGGTGCTTCCCAATGTGAATATGGAAGTTAAGGGATTGAAAATCGTCCTCACAGCCAAACGGGGGGGGGAATCGCAGACCCGCCCGGCCGCTGACGCCGGACGCACGGTGAAGGGCCGCGTGACCGACGAAAGCGGCGCGCCGGTGATCGGCGCCACCGTCATCCTGAAAGGCACCACGACGGGCACGGCGACCAACGCCGCCGGCGAATACGCCATCGACATCCGGCAGGCCGACGCCGTGCTGGTCTACTCGCTCATCGGCTACAACAAGGTCGAGGTGGCGCTCCCGAGGGCCAGACGCAGGCCGACGTTACGCTGAAAAGCGAGGCCATCGCCATGGACAACGTGGTGGTCGTGGGCTACGGCGTGCAGAACAAGCGCGACGTGACGACGGCCATCTCGTCGATCAAGGCCGAGGATTTCGCCGACATGCCGACGGGCCGATTCCGCGACGCCATGGCCGCCAAGATGCCGGGCGTGCAGGTGCTCACGCTGGGCGGCCAGCCCGACGGCACGTTTCGATCCGCATCCGCGGCATCCAGTCGGCCACGTCGGGCAACGACCCGCTCTACGTCATCGACGGCGTTCCGTGCGACGCCCGGGCCTTTCGAACCTCGAAAAGCAGCGACATCGAGAGCCTCGAAGTGCTCAAAGATGCCTCGGCGGCGGCGATCTACGGTTCGCGCGGCTCGTGCGGCGTCATCCCTCATCACGACCAAGCGCGGCACGGGCGAACGCCCCGTCGTGAGCTACGACGGCCAGTTCAGCGTCTCGAACGTCTCGAAGACGATCGACATGCTCAACGCCTACGAATTCGCCAAAATCTTCAAAGAGGCCCGCGACGGCGCTACCTGTTCAACGTTCCGACGGGTTCGATCGACGACCCCTACGAGGACCGTCCCCAGACCTACCACCGCGTTGATCCGCTCATCACGGCCTATCTTCAGGACAAGACCGGCACGATGACCGACACCGACTGGCAGGACGCCATCTTCCGCACGGCCCTGTCGCACAAGCACTCCGTATCGGTTTCGGGCCGCACCAAGACGCTGGGCTACTACGTCGGCGCCAACTACCTCTACCGCGAGGGAACGATCATCGGGTCGGATTTCGAACGTTACAGCCTGCGGGCCAACATCGACGGCAAGCGCAACCGGCTGAAATACGGCGTCAGCTTCTCGCCCTCCTACTCGAAGACCAACTACATCTCCTCTGACACGCAGTACGGCAGCGACGGCGTGATCGCCTCGGCGCTGATGGCGCCTCCGGTCTTCCCGGTCTACAACGCCGACGGCTCCCTACAACTGGGACGTGAACGGATTCCTGCGGACCAACAGCTGGGACACCCAGACCAATGAGGTGCTCAACCCCGTGGCGCTGGCGCTCGAAATCGACGACGTGCGCGAGAAGATCAACATCCTGGGCAATGCCTATGTCTCCCTATGAGTTCATCAAAGGGCTGGAATACAAATTCACGGCCGGCGGCGACTACTACCCTATATCCGGCAACTACTACCGCCCCTCGTACATCCCCTGCGCGGCCATAAATATTACGACGATCTGTCAGCCCCCAAAGCGCAGAACAACATGAACTCCTATTTCCACTGGACGATCTCCAACCAACTCTCCTTCAACCGCACCTTCGGCGATCACTCGGTCAACGCCGTGGCGGTCTACGAAGCCGAGAAGCAGAGCATCCCAGACCTCGCAGATCGTGGCACCGGCACGGCCGGCGACGACAAGATCCGCACCACGAAGCGGCAAGACCATCGACCTGACGGAGACCTAACAACAAGTACGCCTACACCTTCGCCTCGTGGCTCGTGCGTGCGCAGTACTCCTACAAGGGCCGTTACATGGTTTCGGCCTCGATCCGCGGCGACGGTTCGTCGCGCTTCGCCCCCAACACCCGGTGGGGTTATTTCCCGGCGGCCTCCGTGGGATGGCGCATGAGCGACGAGAGCTTCCTGCGCGATGTGAAATGGATCGACGACCTGAAAATCCGCGCCAGCGTGGGACAGACCGGTAACGCTCAAATCGGCAATTCTGAATACCTGGCGCTCTACGGCTCGACGAACATCGATCTCGGCAACGGACTCACTTCGCAGGTCTATCCCACGCAGATCGCTAACAACGACCTGGGCTGGGAGAAGAACACGCAGTACAACGTCGGTCTGGATGTCAGCCTGTGGCGCGGCACCCTCGGATTCACCGCCGACTACTACTATTCGAAGACGACCGACATGCTGTTCGACGTTCCCGTCTCATCAGTATCGGGCCTCACCTCGTCGAACGTCAACATCGGTTCAATGCAGAATAAAGGTATCGAGCTGGCGCTCACCTCGCGGCGCAGCTTCGGCGACTTCTCCTACGCCTTTGCCGCCAACTGGTCGCTCAACCGCAACAAGGTGCTGAGCCCTCGGCGATGAGAACGCCCGACATCATCAAAGAATCCTCCTACGCCGGCGGTTACTACCCCACGCGCGTAGGCCAGCCCCTGTCGGCTGTTACTACCTGCTCGTGCAGGACGGCATCTTCCACAACCAGGAGGAGCTGGACTCCTATCCCCATTTCGACACCACGACGATCGGCGACTTCCGCTTCGTCGACGCCAACGGCAACGGCATTCTCGAAAAGGACGCCGACCGCGTGATCGTAGGCAACTACATGCCCGATTTCTACTACGGCTTCTCGGTTAACCTCTCGTACAAGGGGGTTTCGACCTGGCGGCCAACTTCCAGGGCGTCTACGGCAACGAAATCCTGAACCTCGAACGCCGCTACCTGCTCAACATGGAGGCTTCGTCGAACATGATGCGCGAATCGCTCCAGCGCTACCCCTACGGCGAACTGAACCGCGCCACCCGCAAGTCGAGCGGTAACAACGGCGCCTGCACCTCGACCTTCCACCCTAGAGGACGGCCCTACCTGCGCCTGCAAAACCTTTCGCTGGGATACACCTTCCCCGACCGCTGGACCCGCAAGGCCGGCATCTCGAAGCTGCGCATCTACGTGCAGGGCACGAACCTCTTCACGTGGACCGACTATTCGGGCTACAACCCCGAGGTCAACAAACGCTCGACGGACGCCCTGCGCCCCGGCGAGGACTACTGCTCCTACCCGCTGTCGCGCACGTTCAGTGTCGGTGTGAACTTTAACCTGTAATCAAAAAATGACGATGACCATGAAAACCGAAATATTTCCTTGCGCTGGGACTCCTCGCACTGGGCCTGGGCTCGTGCGGCGAAAGTTTCTTCGAACAGTACCCGAGCAACAACATCACCGAAGGCAACTTCTACAAGACCGACGACGACTTCAACCAAGGAGTCGTGGCGTGCTATGCCAAACTCAAAAACCCAGATGAGCTTCCACCACGGAGATCGGCTACCGCGGAGACGAAAACGTCCTTGAATCGATGGCTGTATCGACGCAGAACCGCTACGACATCGACCATTTCGCTGAGACGGCCAACAACGGCATCCTGAACGACATCTGGGAATGCCTGGTACAACGGCATCTATCGCTGCAACGACGTACTCGACCACATGACCGGAGCCAAGATCGCCAACTACGACAAATATCGCGGCGAATGTCTGTTCCTGCGGTCGTGGTGGTATTTCAACCTCTACCGCGTCTTCGGCGTGGTGCCCATCACCCGCACCGTGGTAACCCCAGCAGCTGCCAAACTCATCCCCCGCTGCACAGAGGAGGAGATGTACACGCTGCTGACCGAAGACCTTGCCGAGGCGGCCCGGCTGTTGCCGCCGACACCGGGTCCGGAAAAGGCCCGTGTGGCGAACATCGCGGCCTACACGCTGCTGGCGAAGGTCTACCTCACGTTCGGCAAGCCCGCCGAGGCCAAGACGGCCCCTCGAAGAGGCGATGAAGAACACCTCCTACGGACTGGAATCGACGACGAAAAAGGTTTTCGACGTGGGTAACAAAATGAACCGGGAGATCATCTTCGCGCTCTACTACAACAAGACCAACGACAACGGCCACGGTTACTGGTACAGCGCCAACACGGAGGTATTGGCCGACATCCGAAACCCGACACCAACCTTCAAAGCGATCTACGACGGTGAGAAGGACAACCGCCTGCCGCTGATCGGCACCTACACCAAGATTTCGAGACAACCTCTACGCCATGACCAAATGGTACGACACCTACGACGCGACCTACACGACGCAGGTGGGCAACGATTTCCCGCACCTGCGCTATGCCGACGTGGTGCTGATGTACGCCGAGGCGCTGGCCGAATCGGGAGGCAGCCTGGGCGACGCGCTGGAATGGCTCAATAAGACCCGCACGCGGGCCGGGCTCTCGACGAACTGACGACCGACGAGGTCAAAAGCCTGCAGCGGAGTTCCGCCGCGAGCTGGCCGACGAACGGGGCCGCGAATTCGCCCCTCGAAGGCCACCGCTGGTTCGACCTCGTGCGGCTGGGGCTGGCCGTCGATTATTTCCGCGGACTGGGCTACTCACTCGATTCGCACAACCTGATCTTCCCGATCCCGCAAAACCAGATCGAAATCGTGAACAACCCGTCGATTCTCTGGCAGAATCCCGGTTTCAATAACCAACCACTTAAGTCAGAACAAGCATGAAAAAGATAATCAACCTTTTGCTGATATCGTTCATCGCCGCGGGCCTCACCGCATGCTGGAGTGAGGATATCCCCGAAGCCGGAGCGGCCCGCCACCAGGTCACCGATCTCACCGCCACTCCGGGCGACGAGGAGGTGCAGCTCGCCTGGAGCCTGCCCGAAGGCTGGAATCCGACGGACTTCATCGTCTACTACACCAACACCGATTCGAAAACCGTGACCCGGCGTACGGACGGCCCGATGAACTGCACGATCGACGGACTCGTCAACGGCACGCAGTACACCTTCTACGCAGGCGGTCTACGGAAAACTCGTCTCGAACTACGTCGCCGTGGTCGGCCGGCCCGCCACGACGCGCTTCCGGTCACCGACCTGACGGTCGATGCGGGCGATTCGTTCGTGAGCCTCGCGTGGACCAAGCCCGCGACGACGGTGCTCTCCCTACACGCTCTCTACTACAACGAGGACACACCGACAACGTCGAGCAACAGACGCTCGACAAGGACGCGACGAGCGTGACGCTTTGACAAGCTGACCAACGACAAGAACTATTACTTCTCGCTGACGGCCAACTAACGAAAAGGGCGCCCGTCGGAACCGGCCGCCGCGAAAGCGCTGCCGCCCCTGGCGATCCCCTACATCCTCGACCGCGACAAGGCGGCCAAGAACCAGCCGATCACCTTCACGTTCAACACCGAAGACTACCCGACGGCCACCGATGTCAAGTGGACTTTCCCGGGCGATGTCGTCAAGGAGGGAACCGTCGTGAAATACGGACTGGGCACGGTCGGCACGCAGACCGTGAAGCTGAGCGCCACGATCGACGGTAACGCCCGCTCGTGGACCCTCGAAGTCGAGATCCGCGAATACGTCATCTTCAACACCTACTGGGCGCAGGACGGTTCGAACTACAACGGGATTCAAGGGCACCTGCCCGGTGTTCTCGCCCGACGGAAAGACCGTCTAGCATCGTCACCTTCAACAAACTTCTCGGCCCTCTACGCCTTCGACATCGCAACGGGCAATGAGAAGTGGCGTTACCTACCAACCCTCCAAATCAGGAAGCTACAACATGCTCACCGTGAATCCCGTGACAGGCGACATTTACTACGGCACGACAAGCGCTGGACAGTTCTACGCCGTCACGCAGGAGGGCAAGCTGAAATGGACCTTCGCCGAAGCCGGCTCGATGCAGAGCGCCGCCCCGGCCGTCAATGCTAACGGAACAGTGGTTTATATTTGTGATGCTTTGGGTAAAGCCTTCGCCATAGACGCTGCATCGGGACAAAAGAAAAATGGCAGTTTTCAGCAGGAGATGCCGGAAGGGGCCTGCTGGTTAACGGCAGCGAGCTGCTGATCGGAACGCAAACCGACGCTTTCTTCGTCAATATTGAAACCGGCGAACAAATCGCCAAGGTTACCCTTGGCTGCGAAATGTCCGACATCACCGGATTTGCCGTCAACAGCGACAAAACCCTTGCTTATTTTGGTGGCAGAAATGGTTATATAGGGGCCGTTAACATAAAAACACATGAAGCGATAAAAATCGTTGGTAGTCGAGAAAAGACAATCCCAACCTCCTTATGAGCCGTTGTGGGCCCCCCAACGGTTCGGTCTTCGCCGGTTCGAAAAACGGTTCGGTCTACAACGTGAAGGGGCGACCTTTCGGCCGTCAACTGGGAGTACGTCCACACCGGCAGCTCCCTCGCTAACGCCTTCAATTACTCCCACCCGTGCGTCGACAGCGGAAACCGCTTCTACATCACTTCGGGACAGACCTCTAACACGACCTACATCTTCGATGCCAGCGGCAACGGTGGTTGATTCTTGGACCTATACGAGAGCGGCGACAACAACCAGAAGCAGATGGGCGGCAACAACTACCTCGACGGAGTCATTTATTCGGCTTTCATCGGCGGCTCAAGCAAAGAACGGCATGTTCGTCGGCAAATACGTCGGCGGCGAACGCGCATCGGGCTGGAGCACCCATGGCGGCGACATCTGTGGATCGTGCTGCGTCAAATAATGAATCAAGAGACGCCGGGAAGGCGTCTCCTTTCACCAAAATAAAACAATGAAGAAACTACTGCTCATAACGATAACCTTTTGCTGGCTGACTGCTGGATCCGTCCGGGCCGAATACCCCCTGGGCGTATCGCTCGGCATGGTGAAGGTCCCTGAGCCCGAAAAAACTCGCGCAGATCAAAGCCGCGGGCATCGACCACGTGGAGGTTGTCTTCAACTATTTCTGGCGCAACGCTCCCGAGAACGAATGTTACACCGGGCCTACCGCGTCAAAGGCGCTGCTCGAAGAAGCCGGACTGAAAGTCTGGTCCTGCCACCTGCCGTTCAGCCGCCCGCTCGACATCTCGGTGCCCGATCCGCAGCGGCGCGAAGAAAACGTCCTGCTGATGGAGCGGATGATCCGCCTCGCGTCGATCTTCGGCCCGCAGCGGCTCGTGCTCATCCCAGTTCGGAGCCGATCGCCGACGAAGAACGGAGATCCGCCTGCAGAACTCGGCCAACTCCATCGGTCGCCTCTTCGCGCTGGCCGCCAAAGGGATGCGGCGCGGTGCTCTGCGTCGAGAACCTGCCCCCGCACGCCTGGGCCGCGACTCGGGCGAGCTTATGCATCGCCGACTACCCCGAAGTCATGGTCTGCTTCGATTCGAACCACCTTTCGCTCAAAGAGGCGGGAGCATGCGCACTTCTTCGAGAACGTGGGCAGCCGCATCGGCACGATCCACGCCTCGTCGACTACGACCGCCGGGACGAACGCCACTGGCTGCCGGGCGAAGGCGTCACCCACCTGGCCTGACCTCCTCCCGCCCCACAGGCCTTTCAACATAATAAAATTCTATTTTGGTTCTGAGGCTTCCAAGCTACTTCTTCTGCACAGATTTTCCTCGTCAGTGGGGTTGCTCCTGTAAATTTTTATAATAAATTATCAACCCGTCCCGCGAACTCGCTTCGAAACCAATTTAACGCGAATAGCCATACGCAGCGGAACAATAACGGTGCCCGCCTGGGAGAATAACAGGCCGGACTGTTCGTTACGGACCAAAACGCCCGGAAGCCGTCTATACCGTAGCACCGATCCAGTCGGGATCACAAAAATGCTCTTCTTCACACCTCGACGCAACCTCGATTTGTCGCTCGCATTTTGGCCTCCTCGGATGCCTATCTCCGCTGTGAAAACTTGGCACGTTAAACTGTCATCCCTAAAACGGGTTTTGTCACCCCGATTCTCGTCGGCAAGCGCCACAGCACAACTCAATGCTCTACGAGGGTTGCAGTATGGAACTGAAAAACCTTTTCTGCACGATGTATATCAGCGTCAAGAAAGGCCACTATTCAGTCAGCAAAGTGGTCATAAAGGCCAACGGCGGCGAAGCAATTGCAGGGGAATTCACCGTTGACATCGATGACTGGTCAACATCAGCATCAGAACAGACGATCACTGTAACACTGCCCACCCCATGGATTGTTCACAGGAAACACAACTGATACCCGTTATGATCGCCCCTGCGACACTCTTGCAAGGGGTATACTGTGACCATCTACGATTCCAAAGGCGAAGATATAGCTTTAATCAAAAAAACAGAACCGGTGACCTTGAGGCCGGAGGCAAGCTCGACGCTGATTTGATGGCAGGCCCGGCCTTCCCGAGTCAGTGGATCTTCTCGGCATGACTGTCGGACAGTACAACTCCTCGTGGAGCGCTTCGAACATGCTTCCGTCGACCTCGGCAGTTCGGGTTATATATCCGTCGTACGCGAGGCCAACGTCGGGCGTGAATTCACCCCGCACGGTCAATTCATACCGTCCCTCCGTCTCGACAATGGTCGAAGGTGACTACTGGCTCTACACCCTGCCCGTAAGAGCGACTCGAAGCCGGTACGGCCGTAGAGTTCGACGCCACGATGGCCGGCGAAGCCAATTCGCCCAAATACTTCATCGTGGAGTATCTCGACGGAGGTGTCTGGAAGAGCGTCGAAGAGGACCTGCTCACCGCACCCGAGGACCCCTCGATCCGTTATTCCTACAGTGGTCGGGCGTGGCCACAGGAACCAACTACCAGCACGCCAGCATCATGCAGACCATCCGTTTCACCGATCCCGTCGAGGGTGCGGTGCAGATCCGCTGCCGCGCTGTGGGTCCTTACACCTGCACGGGTGGTACACAAGACATTTCGGCTGACGACTCAGCAAGTCAATTACCCAATTCGGGTTCTCGGGCTCCTATGTCCAGAACCTCGGCACGGCGATCCCGGGCGACACGAAGAAGGTGCTCTGCCTCGGCAACTCGTTCTCCTATTACAGCAATCCGGCGTGGATGCTCAAAGAGATCGCCTGGAACGAGGGACATTACCTCAATGTCAAGGGGCACTTCAAGGGTTCGCAAATTTCGGGCAGCATCTGGAGCTGTCATTCTCGACCGACGCCATCGACATCGGGGGCTACGACTACGCCTTCATCCAGGACCAGAGCCAATCCCGCGACCTACGGGCGCGACGGCACAGCGTCAATAGCTGCCAACTGCACGGCATTGGCGGACATCGCGAAATCGGCCTCCTGCAAAGTCATTCGAACAGACCTGGACCTTCGGCCAGCAGCTACGGCAGGATTCACCGACTTCGCAACCTTCGAAAACTACAATGCCAGGGTGCACGTGCCATGGCAAAAGCCGCCGGAACGTGGGTATCGCCGATCGGCGTGGCGTTCCGTATCGTGCGCGAAGGCTCTTCGGGCATCAATCTCTATCACACCGACAACAAGCACCAGTCGGTCTACGGCGCCTATCTGAAAGCCTGCGTCAACTACCTCGTGCTCTACGGGGAGGCGTTCGGCAGCTCGCCCGCCGACTGCGGCATCGAGGCATCGAAGGCCGCCTACCTGCGCAGCGTCGCCGAACAGGTCGTACTGGGACATGAAAACGAATACTTAATCCAACGATAACCGATGATACGAACAATCAACAAACTGCTGATCCTCGCAGCGGCTCTTTCGGGAGCCGCCTGCGGGGAGCAGGCCGGCACGCCGCAGGAAACCTTACCTCCGGAAACGTCACGAACTATATAAAAAATGCGGAAAAAGAGTAAACATATCGGAAGATTGTTCATGCTAAGGTCTGTTGGAGACGAATCCGTCGACATACTCTTTATCATGGGTGACAACGGCAAAAGCCTGTCTGACGAGCTTGTTTGCGACAGCGATCATGGCGAGTTTTCCAGGCTTCCCGTTCTGCCGGAGCCGCGTGTATGTTTCCCCACATTTAGTATTGAACCTGCTGGCAGTCCATGCAGCCACATAGAGAAGTCCTCTGGTATATGCATCTCCGTTTCGGTTGATGTGTCCTCTGATGTTTACCGAAGTTCCGGATTGTTCGTAAGTAGGACAGATACCGAGATACCGGGACACCTGTTTGGCATTCTGGAAGTAAGTGAAGCCTCCGGTAGTGATGATGAGTGCCGTGGCGAGCGTTATGCCTATGCCTTTGATGGTCGTCAGCAGTGCGAGTTGTCGGCTGAACTCGACTTCGACAAGATCCGTGAGTTCCGATTGAAGCCTGTCACGCCTCTTTTCAAGGAACTCGATCGTTTCGTCTACGGTATGAGTCGCTCCTTTGTCCGGAACAGGCAGGCATGCGAGGGAGCCTCGAAGGTTCGACATGGCCGTAATCTGCTTGGTAAGTTGACGTATGACCGTTCTCTTCTGTCGGAGCCGCAGGATAGCCTCTCCCTGTATCTTGAAAGGTTGCGGATTCATCTTCTCTCCGTAGAGAGCTATGAGCCGAGCGTCGATCTTGTCTGTCTTGACCGTGGAGAGCATGGCTCTGGCGAAGTTCTTTATCTTCAGCGGATTCTCCATGCTGACAGTAATCCTTGCGACATTAAGCATGTACAGCAGCAAGGCACTGTAGTTCCCGGTCGCCTCCATGACACAGTGGATACTGCCATCTTTCGGAAGAGCCCCGATAAACTGCTTGATCCCGGTGGTCGTGTTGTTAAAAATACGGATTTCTCCTCCTTTGTCGGAGGAGTAGGCCACCACAAACGTAGCTTTGCTACATCGATCCCAATGTACCTCATGGCCGTTTGTTGTTTACGTCTAATGACATCTGTTACATCTTGGTCCTTCATTGCGAATGCGGGTTCGGACACCTTACGAACTATCCGGATTCTGATGTAAAGAGTATGGGGTCGGAACATGACTTCCGGTCTCGAAGACCAATGAAAACTCGGACTTATTCCATACTCTGATGTCTTAATTACTCAAATTTATAATGATTAAAGGAAATATACAATGAAAACCTGCAGCAAAGTCATTCTTAATAAAAAAAAAACGTTTGAACAATGAAACGCTTTTCATTGAATAAAATTCGAAAATCAATATGGTTCGGAATAGGATTCGGAATGACCGCATATTTCATGGCGGGCTGCTCCGATAACGATTCCTCGGAATACATCGAATTAGCCGCAAAAATCACCCCTGACCCAGTCAGAATATTACAACAACGAAGGAGAAACAACGCTTCATCCATGGACAAAAGACGATAAGGCCGGCATTTTCGTCATCAGGGACAACTTTTTGCAGAAGATCAACATCTCCCCAATTCAGACACAATCGCCGAAATCGCTTTTTTTGCTGCTCAATTTCAAGGCCCGAAACATAGCAATGCAACATTAGTGGCTTTCTACCCAGCCGATGCGAATCTCTTCATATGAGGACGACATATTGAAAACGACGATACCCACAACGCAGACAGGAACCGTCGCTCCACTTGATCGAGGACAAACAACAGGTCGCATCGACTCTTACGAAGGGTTGCACATGGAGTTGAAAACACCTGTTCAACACCATGTATATACCTGTTTGGGGAAGCCATGCAATTGCCAAAGCCGTTATACAGGCCAACGGCGGGGAAGCCATCGCCGGAGAAACTTCAATCAGGCTTAAGGACGGTGTTATTTGCGCATCGGAAAAGAGTGTTACCGTAAAGTTTTCCACACCGCTGGACTGCTCGGCTGAGATCAAACTGATCCCGGTTATGCTCGCGCCTGTAACCCTGTCGCAAGGATACTCCGTGACCATCTATGACATTAACGGGATTTCATATACTGTTGCATCGGACAAGCCAATCACGCTGACAGCCGGCGGCAAGGCTGATGCTGACGAGGCCCGTTCGCCTTATGTCATCGAAACCATCTCTTTCAACATCCGTGTCGACAACCCCTCCGATGGAGACAACATCTGGAAGAATCGTAAACAAGCCGTCATAACGATGATAAACAGGCAACAGCCGACCATAATGGGTTTACAAGAAGCACAACCCCATCAAATCACTTATTTGGCAAAACAGTGCCCGGAATATGCTTGGTACGGATTAGGACGCGATACCGGTGAAGCACCTCCCAAAACGGAAACATATGCCTCTGAAGAGTGTATGGCCATCTTTTTCCAGACATCAATAGTCGAAATGCTGGATAAAGGAACTTTTTGGCTGTCAGAAACGCCTAACATACCCTCGAAGGGTTGGGACGCCAATTACAACCGAAGTTGTACATGGGCGTTATTCAGACAAAAAAAACAACCGGCAAGCGGTTCTATTTTTCAACACGCATCTCGACAACTCCGGCACTGTGGCTCGAAAAGAATCTATCAAATTAATTATAAATAAAATAGAGGAGGTCAACTCAGAACAACTTCCGGTATTTCTTACTGCTGATTTCAATTCGGATACCGATGAGAGTTGTTTCAATCCGTTGCACAAGTAATGAAAAAGATGCCCGTGCGACTGCTCCTGTCACAGATCAGGAAGCCACATACAACGGCTACAAAACATCTGGAACCCGTAAACTTGACCATATCTTTTATGATAACGGATGCGTGGCAAGCATTTTCCAAACTCTGAAAGAAAATTATGGTGCTCCTTATATCTCGGATCATTATCCGGTAAGAACTTGTTTCGTTTTATTTTAAGATCTCAATAAAAATGCGACACAAAAGATTTGAAATTATGAATAGCTTAAAAACTCCGCCTGTTCCGGGTTCTGCTGCTCTGCGCCGGAACGGGACTCCTCGTCGCGGGCTGCTCGAACGACGACGACTCGCCCCGGGAACTCTCTTCGAAAACCACCCTGACGCTGTCGAAATACTACAACGACAAGGGAGCGACAACGCTGCCCACCTGGGGCAGAAACGACAAGGCCGGACTGTTCGCCGCAGACCAAAAGCGTCCCGGAGGCCGTCTATGCGGCGCCGATCCAGCCGGGATCGCAAAAATCGCTCTTTCTCTTCACGCTCAGCGCGCCGCAGCACGCCGCTTCGACGGTCGTCGCTTTCTGGCCCTCGGACGCCGATCTCCGCTGTGAGAACGGCACGCTGAAAACCGTCGTTCCCACGGCGCAGACGGGTTCCGTCGCCCCGATTCTCGCCGGCAAGGCCACGGCGCGGGTCAACGCCTACGAAGGTTGCAGCATGGAGCTGACGAACCTCTTCTGCACGATGTACGTCAGCGTGAAGAAGCAACTACTCGATCGGCAAGGCGGTCGTAAAGGCCAACGGCGGCGAGGGGATCGCCGGAGAGCTCACGATCGGCATCGACGACTGGTCGGCATCGGCATCGGCGCAGACGATCACCGTGACGCTGCCCGCACCCTCGACTGTTCGAAAGAGACGCAGCTGATACCCGTAATGATCGCCCCCCCCTGTGGCCCTGTCGCAGGGGCTACACGTGACCCTCACCGACACCGACGGCAATTCGTTCTCGGTCGGGAAGACGGAGCCCGTGACCCTGGAGGCCGGAGGCAAGCACGACACCGACGACGCCCGTTCGAGTTTCGTGACCGAACTGGTCTTCTGCGGCGACAACATGGTCTACATGATCGACGCCGGGCTGGCCAACGAAACCACCTACAAGGATGCGGTCACGTGGAGCTGGGACGCAACCGAAGCCGCCGCCGTGCTCGGCTGGACAAGAGCCGCTGCAACCACCTCGACGACTGCAAGCCGGTGGACAACGGCAAGAAACTCCTGTGCACCAGCTCCTACAACTGGTGCGTGCTGCTCGACATCGCCACGAAGGAGGTGCTGTTCCACACCACGGCGACTCCCAACGCCCACTCGGCGGAACTGCTGCCCGGCAACCGCATCGTCGTGGCTTGTTCCGGAGGCGAAAGTTCTGGGAATAACTCTATACAACTTTACGACATCTCGCAGCCCAACCGGATTCTCTACCAGTCGGCGCTCGGCTCGGCGCACGGCGTCGTGTGGAACGAGACGACCCAGCGCCTCTATGCGATCGGCGGCCAGAGCCTCCAGATCTACAAACTCAAAGACTGGGAGACGGCAGCCCCGTCGCTCGAACTGGAAAAGACCGTACAGACGCCCCAGGGAGGTCTGCACGACATGAGCTACGTCAATTCGAACACGCTCTGCATCGGCGGACGCCGGGCCTATCTCTACGACATCGGCGCCAACCAGTTCACCGAAATGACGCTCTTCGCCGCATCGACAGCTATCAAATCGATTAACTACAACGACGAGACGGGCGAACTGTGGTACACGGATTCCACCAACCCCGAGGGCTCGCAAAGCTGGTCGACACAGACCATCCGCTACTCCCACGGACAAGAACGCCTCGACAGAGACACGAACGATCAAAGTTCCCGACCTGGATGTCTATAAAGTCCGCGTGATGAACTGGTAACACGAAGCGGATTCCAACAGAAAATCGTGTATGTCCACGCGAATACACGATTTTTCTTACTATATTTAACATTATTATTGCCTTCAATCCAAACAATCCATGAAAAACTGCTTATTCTTCTCTCAGGACTGCTGCTTCTACAAACCTCCTGTTCACACACCGAATCCGCCCCGGCACCCGTGCCGAACGGGTCGTTTCGAGATTCACAACCCGCCTCGAAAAAGGTGCTGGTCGCCTCCCATCGGGGCGACTGGCGCAACTATCCCGAAAACTCCCTGCGGCCATCGAGTCGGTGATCGGCATGGGCGCCGACATCGTGGAATCGACCTTTGCGCTGACCTCCGACAGCGTGCTGGTGGTCTGCCACGACCGGACGCTGAACCGCACGACGACGGGCAAAGGTCTCATCGCCGAAATCCCCTACGACTCCATCCAACGGTGTTTCCTGGGCAAATCGGGCCACGGCGTGGCCACGTCGCACCGCATGCCGACGCTTCGTGAAGCGCTGGAACTCTGCAAGACCGCATCGTGGTCAATATCGACAAAGGCTACCAATACTACGACCTGTGCAGCGCGTTCCGAAAACTCGGGTCACCGGACAGCTCCTCATCAAAGGCAAAAGCCCGTCGCAGACGTGCGCCGCGAAGTTCTCCGCTACGATGCACAACATGATGTACATGCCCATCATCGACATCCTCAAGCCCAAAGCGGCAGGCGCTCTTCGCCGAATACCTCGACACGGACACCGTACCCCTTGCCTACGAGGTTTGCTGGTCGGAATACACCCCCGCAGTCGAAGCCTGCATGAAAAAGTGGTGGCCGGCGGCTCGAAACTCTGGGTCAACTCGCTCTGGGCCTCGCTCTGCGGCGGGCTGCGACGATGCGGCCTTCGGCGGCGATCCCGCCGCCGTCTACGGGAAGCTCGTCGACATGGGGGCCACGATGATCCAGACCGACCGTCCCGAACTGCTGATATCCTACCTCCGCTCGCGGACTGCACGACTGACGCCATGAGCCGTATTACGGACTTCTACCGCATCAGTCCTGCGGCTCCTGCCCGGGAGCATGGACGAAGCCGCCCGCCGAAGTACTACCGCCGCCTGCGCATGCAGGCCTTCATCGCCGCCACGCTCGGTTACAGCCTCTACTACGTCTGCCGGACCAGCCTCAACGTCATGAAGAAACCCATTCTCGACAGCGGATCGTTCGACGCATCCCAGCTGGGAGTCATCGGATCGGCACTCCTCTGTTCGCCTATGCCGTCGGAAGTTCGTAAACGGATTCATCGCCGACTACTGCAACATCAAGCGCTTCATGGCCACGGGACTCATCGTCTCGGCTGCCGCAAACGCCCTGATGGGACTGCTCATGGGGCTCGCGCATTCCGTAGTTCCCACGGCCGTGATATTCGTTGCATTCGCCGTCATGTGGGGACTGAACGGATGGGCGCAGTCCATGGGAGCGCCTCCCGGCCATCATATCCCTCTCGCGGTGGTATCCCCTCAAGGAACGGGACCTACTACGGATTCTTCTCCGCAAGCCATAACCTCGGGGAGTTCTTCTCGTTCCTTTTCGTGGGTTCCATCGTGACATTCGCAGGCTGGCAGGCCGGGTTCTTCGGATCGGCACTTGCAGGTGCAATAGGCGTTGTCATCGTCCTGTGCTGGCTTCACGACACCCCCGAATCCAAAGGACTGCCGCCCGTAGAGGCCCTGGCCCACGAGAAACCAGCGCCGGGAGCGGAAAATCCGTTCGGGAGATTCAAAAACAAGTGCTCCGCACCCCGGACGTATGGGTGCTGGCGGCGGCAAGCGCATTCATGTACATATCCCGATATGCCATAAACGGATGGGGAGTGCTGTTTCTGCAGGAGGCCAAGGGATTCTCGGATGTGGAGGCGATCTCGGTGGTCTCGATCAACGCGCTGCTGGGCATACTCGGCACGGTGCTCTCGGGATGGTTCTCGGACAAGCTCTTCAAGGGCGACCGAAAGATACCCGCCCTGCTGTTCGGCATACTGAACTCCCTGGCCCTGGCACTGTTCCTCTACGGAGGAAATGCCATGTGGGTGAACGTCCTCTCGATGGTGCTGTTCGGAATAGCAATCGGCGTGCTGATCTGTTTCCTCGGAGGACTCATGGCCGTGGACATCGTACCCCGCAAGGCCACGGGAGCCGCGCTCCGGGGTCGTGGGAATCGCCTCCTACATCGCCGCGGGCATTCAGGACGTGGCGTCCGGATGGCTCATCGACTCGCACATCACCGTCGCCACGGACGGTGCGAAGCATTACGATTTCGGACCCGTCGCCCTGTTCTGGATCGCGGCGTCCGTCATCTCCTTCCCTGCTGCCGCTGATGAACCGAAAACAAAAGACAGAAGCATGAAAAGACGACATACCTGCTCCCTTTGCCTGCTGATGCCGGCAATGGCCGCCGCAGAAAAACGCTCCGGTAAAATACACGGATGCGGCAAGTCTCACGATCGTCAACAAAGCCCAGCCGGGCGGCCCGGCGTTTCAGCGCATAGACGTAGCCCGTTATCCCGAGCTGACCCCGACAGTCACGCGATATTACCGCTACTCACGGGGCTGGCCGTCGTTTTCCGCACCGACAGCCGGACGATCCGCGCCCGGTGGACCACCGTCAACCAACTCCCCGGAGCCAATTCGACGCTCATCGCCCAGCGCGGGCTCGACCTCTACATTCGCCGCGACGGCAAATGGGTCTTCGCCGGAGTCGGTGTGCCGAGCAAATCCGGAACGCAGCACGAAGCCCCCGTCGTCGAACACATGGATACGACGATGAAGGAGTGCCTGCTCTACCACCTCCCAAGCTGCACGACGAGATCGCCGCCTCGAAATCGGAACCGACGAAGGTGCGCTGTTGGAAGCCGCTCCCGACCCCTTCCGCCACCGGATCGTGGTGATCGGGTCGAGCATCACGCACGGCACCTCGGCAGCCGTCCGGGAATGGCCTACGCCGCACGACTGGGCCGCGCGCTGGGATTCGGATTCATCAACCTCGGGGCCAGCGGGCAATGCAAGCTCGATACATTCTTCGCGCGCATCGCCGCGGAGACCCGCCGACGCCTTTCTGTTCGACACCTTTTCGAACCCGTCGGCCCAACAGATCGACGAGCGGCTGGAAGGGTTCGTCCGGCGCATCCGCGAAAGCCATCCCACGACGCCGTTGATCTTCCTCCAGACGGAGGTGTGCGAAAGCGGAAACTTCGACCTGAAAAAACGGGCTTTCGAAGACGCTAAGCGGGAAGCTGCCCGGAAAGGGATGGAGAAAATCCTCGAAACGGACGAAAACATCTGGTTCATCAATCCCGGCATGAAGCTGGGAGACGACCACGAGGCGACCGTCGACGGCGTACACCCCACGGACCTCGGGTTCGAACGGATGCTGAAGAAAGTTCAGCCACAAATTATTCGAATATTGCAGAAACACGGAATAAAATAATTTCTATGTTTGATTTTCTGTATAAATTACAAGCTTTCCCATATCATATTGTTTTTTATCTTTTATAACTTTTGTGATTTGTAAGTATCTGAATGAACCCAATATTTCCACTCGCAATTTCAACTTCCCATTGAACAAAAAAGTATGCTAAATAAAAGAGCATTGATAGGGCCCTCCAGTAAAAATACTGGGATAAGTCTGACTGCGAGTCTACGAGAATTCGGGTTCAATTCATATCAATATTACCGTATCCGATGTAAGCATTAGGAATTGCGAGTCTTTCCCCAAAGGCGAATTCATTTAATTAAACCCACAAAAGATATGATGTTGGTGGTCGAAAATAGATAGAAAATTCGAAATGTCGTTTAAACTGTCAAAAAACTATAAAAAAAATGGCAGGTAATCAGCTTTATACTTATGCGTAAGGGTGATTTATATTCCTGCAATATCAATTTAGAGCTGATCTCCGAATAGCTTCAATACTAAATTGATTACTTTCAGAGATAGAACGCTTGTAATACAGCACTGTGTTACAAGCGTTCTATATCTCTGGTTTAGATCGTGACCACCAACATTATCCCAACAAGTATCTCTACCAAACTGCTTCTTACTGGGTGATTAAAAATACCAGAAACCGGTAGTCTCGCTCATCATTTTGACGCTCAACGCCAGACTTGCCACTATGTATAACTTAAATCGTTGTGGCTGTTTGCGGGATGATATTCAGGCAGAAAGTATAGGGCCTGTTATTGACGATAGAAACTCTGTGCTGTAAAGAATTACATGTGGTGAATTGCAATGCTGTGCCAGAAAATCTTTTTCCCACCATATACAAGTTCCCGTAACGTCGTCTGACAAAAACTTCTGGAAGACTACTGGGAGGGACTAAAGTGATGGATATATGATTTTATGGCTTTTTCGAAGGCCGCAAGACCCTAGGAGTGCTGAAACATGGATGAAGATATTTTGCCAGAATGCCTCAAAATGAATTGAGCAATAGAAACCTCAGAAGATACCTTTAACAAGTGATGAAAATTCCACGGCATAAACGATTATCTTAAAGTGACCTTTTTTATCTACTGATATGCTGCAAACATGACAAATTCTGTCAACAAGATACAATTTATCGAATGCTTATGAATTAAATGCATATGTGGAAATATTGACAAAAGATTCCATTTTTCAAATACTAATCAAAATATCTACAGGGATATCCCTACTGCAGAAAAATTAGATCTACATTTCCCACGATTTCACTCAATTATTGCAACTCTATGTGATCCAACGGATAAAAAGACTGTGACGAATACTAAGTTATACACAGATCAAATTGCGAACTTTGCAGAACATTTTTATCATGGATAAAGTTCCGATTTCATTGCCGCTTTTATTGGTCGAAAGTATTCGGCAATCAGTGTTTCGAAGATACTTTGCAAACTCGATCGGATGGCTTTTTACCACCTTTCGCTCTGGCAGATAGTTCGGCAGCTCTGTTCAATTTGGTCGTTCGAGTTTTTGAGGACACATTACATATTAAATTCGGTAATCAACCGATGTTAAATGCCGTGTCTTGGAATGCAAGAAGGATCGCACGAAAATTTACTGAAGCATTACTTTATTCCTTGAATAAGGATGACAGTGATTTCTTCGGACAGATATTCAGGCATGCAATTCTGTATTCTAAAAATTCCTACTTTAACAAAACAAACGAAGCTGAATTCTTTACAGTTCGGACTATAGAAACTTGGACAAAAGCTAATTTATCGTCTTGTCTAAAACATCTCTCAACCGATGATTTCAAAGGATAGAACAGGATACTCTTGATTCTACCTATAAAGTTATAGTGATATGTTTCATAACCTTACCTTTCAATCGTCTCTCAACCTACTCACACGCCACTGATCATCCTACTTGATACGACGATAAAACAGGTTACCAGAGAAAACCCTTGTAAGCGTCGCGACTCAAATCGAAAGCTTCTGCGGACAAATGTCAAAAATCCGGTTGGTCTTTACTCAATTTCAGTATACGTCTATTGCCAATCCGATTCCGGTCGAGGCTTCGAAATCTCCACTCTTCTTGTTGAGAAGTTACACCGGGTAATGCGTTACCTTTTGTTACAATATTAGTTAGACTTTTTTAATGGTACTATAAATAGAGTGACCATTCTTAACTTTCATTAGTAATATTGAGATTTTTTACAACAAATGTCGTATAAAAAACATGCTTTTTTTCGATACGTTGTCTAATTTTTGCCTATCCCCAAAATTTTTCGTATTTTGTGATAGGTTATTTGAAATACAGGTATTTGAGTGCAAGAAGTTGAAAATAAACCGTTTGCTTTCTCGTTACCTATTATCTATACAAAATGTAAACAACTTGATTTATCAAGTTGTTACATCATTATATCCCGAACCCCGACAGGGGTCCGCTGTTTCAGTCGAATATCTTTTGCAGCATCACCTCGTCGTGATAGCCGTTGGGCCGCCATAGCCAGTCGCGTTTGACGCCGATCTCGGTGAATCCCGCGCTGCGGAACAGGCGCAGGCTCGCTTCGTTGTCGGCACCGACGTTGCACCACAGCTGATGCGCGCGCAGCGTATCGTGTGCGTAGCGGCAGAGGTTTCCACGGCGTCGGAGGCGTAGCCGCGTCCCCGGTCGCTCTGTTCGTAGATGAGGATGCCGATGCCTGCCCGGCGGTGGATCGGGTCGTATTCGAACAGGTCGATCGCCCCGACCGGCTTGGAACTCAACAGCGTTTCGATGATCAGCCGCAGTTGTCCGTCGCAGACACCCCGACGATGTCTGATGCCGTTCGACGAAGCGCTCCAGCTGATGACGCGAGAACGGCTCCGTCGTCCCGCTGACCGGCCAGATGTCGCAGTCGTTCTCCCACTCGTACATCAGGTCGACGTCGCCCGGCTCCAGGCCCGCAGGCGGATGGTGCGGCCCTCGATGTTCATTACAATCCGATGATCTTGTTGCGGATGAGCATCGCCACACCCCATGCGTTCGCGTTCTCGGTCATCTTCGATACGCGGAACTTGGTGTCCTTGTAGACGAGGTTGAGCGAATATTTGTTCGTCGACGACTTCAGCGGCAGCATGATGAAGTCGCCCGCCGCCGCAAGGTTGCCGCCGACGATGACGGTCTCGGGGTTGAACGTGTTGATAAGGAAGGCCACGGCCTTGCCCACTTTCTCGCCCGCCTCCTCGATAAGCTCTATCGAGAGGTTGTCGTCGTTCTTGGCCGCGGTGATGATGTCGTCGATGTGGATGGTTTTCTGCTGGTCGTATTTCTCCGCTTGAGGATGGTGTTCACGCCCTTTTTGGATCCAGGTGGCACATCTTGTCCTCGATGGCGATACCCGAAACCTCGGTTTCGAGGCAGCCCTTTTTGCCGCACGAGCAGATGATCTCGTTGTCGAAGAAGGGGGTAATGTGGCCGAACTCGCCGGCGAAGCCTCTTGCCGTAGTAGACGCTGTCCATCGACCACGATGCCGATGGCCACGCCGCGGCCCATGTGGAGATAGAGCACGTTGCTCTCGTCCTTCGCCTTGCCGCAGGTGTACTCCGCATAGCAGCGGGCGCGGGTGTCGTTTTCGAGCAGCACGCGCAGCCCGACGCGCTCTTCGAGCACTTCGCGCAACGACTGTTCGCTGGAGGTGAAATATTTGTAGCTGCGGCCCGTGGTCGGATTCACGCGTCCCGTCATGCAGACGCCCAGCCCGAGAATCTTGCCCCGGTCGATGCCGCATGCGGCGATGAAGTTCTCGATGCCCGAGCAGATGCGCTCGATGCACTGCGGACGGTCGAGCAGTTCGAACGTGAAGTCGTTCTCCTCTTTGATGATGTTGTTTTGCAGATCGGTGATCAGGAAGCGCATGTTGTCACGACCGACGTTCACCCCGGCGAAATAGATTGCCGAATTGGCCAGGCCGAATATGTTGGGCCGCCGTCCGCCGGGGGTCTCCACCTTGCCGTTGTCGGTGACGATGTTCTCCTCGACGAGTTCCTGCACCAGTTTGGTGATGGTGGGGACACTGATGTGAAGCTCTTTGGTCAGTTCCGAGAGCGTACATTCGCCGTTCACGGCCATGTAGGCGATAATGTTCCGTTTGATGATACTGTTCTTGTGCGAAATACCCTTGAGCGCATCATCTTCGTGTTTGTTGAAAAATTCGGTAAGTGATGTCATCCTTCCAGGATGTTTTTAGTCTTTTGCTAACTCTGCAAATATATACACTATCTTTAATAAATGCAATAAGTTTTTAATAAAATTTAATAAATTTTGTTTCAAAATGAGGGGTAAAAAAAAATTAACGCCCTGATTTTCAGGCGTTAATTTTTGTAAGCGAAACTTTTTGTTTTACAGCGTCGATTTCGATTCCACGACTGTGTTGGGGTCCACCTTCGGATGAGTCCCTGCAACACGCTGCCGGGGCCGAGTTCGGTGAACTCCGTCGCGCCGTCGGCGAGCATGTTCCGCACGATCTAGGTCCAGCGGACGGGAGCCGTGAGCTGGGCGATGAGGTTGGCCTTGATGGCGGCGGGATCGGTATAGGGCTTGGCGTCGACGTTCTGGTAAACGGGGCATACGGGCGTCTGGAACGGCGCTTCGGCGATGGCTTTCTCAAGTTCCTGCTTGGCAGGCTCCATCAGCGGCGAGTGGAACGCCCCGCCGACGGGCAGGCGCAGGGCGCGGCGTGCGCCTGCGGCTTTGAGTTTTTCGCAGGCTGCGTCGACGGCTTCCACGGCACCCGAGATCACGAGCTGGCCCGGGCAGTTGTAGTTGGCGGCGACGACCACGCCGTCGACCGGCGCAGATCTCCTCCGACGACCTTGTCTTCCAGACCGAGAATGGCGGCCATCGTACCCGGCTGCGCCTCGCAGGCGGCCTGCATGGCCAGGGCGCGCTTCGATACCGAGCTCAGACCGTCCTCGAACGAGAGCGCTCCGGCTACGACCAGTGCCGAGAATTCGCCTAAAGAGTGTCCGGCGGCGGCATCGGGCTTCACGCCCAGCGCCTTGGCCATGATCACCGAGTGGAGGAATACGGCGGGCTGGGTGACGCGGGTCTGCTTCAGTTCTTCGTCCGTACCGGCGAACATGATGTCGGTGATGCGGAAGCCGAGGATCTCGTTGGCCTTCTCGAAGAGCTCTTTCGCGGCCGGAACGTTGTCGTAGAGGTCTTTGCCCATGCCGACGGCCTGGGCGCCCTGGCCCGGGAATACGTATGCGTGCTTCATAATTTTTTGCGAATTTTATGTTTGCGGAGGCAAAGATACGAATTTATTTTTTAACTTTGCACCGCAATGGTTCACAAAGGGCCGGGCAAGGCCCCGTGTGATTAAATGGAATGCCGTGTAATTCGGCAGCAGTTCCCGCTGCTGTAAGTTCCGATAGTTGCCGCGACACGCTGAAAGCCACTGGCCACGGGCCGGGAAGGCGTTGCGGCAGGAACGAGCCAGAAGACCTGCCTTGCAGCTTCCCGACGAGGAAGAATCTTTTTTTTCGGGGTGTGTCTGCGGAGAACGGAGCATCGCAAGTCTTGGTATTTCGTGGCTGAAATACGGGTATGGACGTGAAAAAGGTTCGATTCAGGGAGGTTCCGGGACCGGATTTTTTATTTTACGAACATACTTAAAATCAGACGAACGATGAAAAAACTTTTGCTTTTCGCATTTGCGGCCTGCGCTTTGGCCGCCTGCTCGGACGATGACGGCGATTCCCGCGTCCCTGCGACTGCGGTTGTGCTCGATTGTACGGAAAAAAGAACTTGCAGTCGGCGAAACCCCTGCAACTCACCGCAATGCCGGCGCCGGCGAATACCACCGACGACGTGGTGTGGTCTTCGGATGCCGAGGAGTTCGCGACGGTCTCCGAATCGGGTCTTGTGACGGCCGTGGCTGCCGGAACCGCCAAAATCTCGGCGACATACGGTTCGGTGTCGGCAACCTGTACCGTGCATGTGAGCGAACCCGATCCGGAATTTGAGGTGATTTCGTTCGAAACGCGCGAAGGAATGCTCGATGCGGCTGAAATGCCCAAGTTGAATTGCGCGATGTTACGATTGCCGGGGACTGGGCCGGCGGTGACTTTAGCAAAAGTATTGTGCGGTAAGGAGAGTATATGATGGACGAGGATTTTCAACGGAACTTATTTCGACGGTCTGCTCTTTACGACGGCTGATAAGAAGATTGGATTCGGGTCTTATTTCACTGATAACAAATACAGTTCCTATGGGGCTTCCGACGTTTGGGGCGGATTCGTCCTTTCGCAGAACTTCAGCAAGAGGAGCAACGGCGGTTCGGCCGATTACAGTAAGGACGGGTTTTTCAGCATGGGCGACGGCCGGTGCCAATGCAAGTGCTACGTTTGCAATCGCTTACGACAATGGATACGGGGGTTTACAATTACCATACGCCGAAGGTCGAATTTACCGAGCCGCGCAAAGTAGCCTATTTGTACCTGGCCAATGCGACTGTGGCTGCGCAATATACCAGCCGTGTTGAGAATTACTGGTTCAAAGCCGTTGTGACGGGGTATCTCAAAAATGCCGAGGGCGGTAGCGTGGAACAGACGCTCATTGAGGGTGAAAAACATTGCCGCCGACTGGGTGAAGGTCGGTGTTCGTCGCTGGGCGAGGTGGATGAACTTCGTTTCAAGGTTCAGTCGAACGATATGAGCGGCAATCGAACTGCCCTGCTTATTTCTGTATCGACGAAATCGGACTGATTGCCGAGAAGTAATTTAGAGATTGTTTCCGGAGAAAGACCCGCAGGACTTCATCGTTTTGCGGGTCTTTCGTATCGGGGGAGGGATGTCCGGACGGAACGGGCTTCGTCCCGGAACTCCATGCGGCAGGGCAGCACCACCGATTCGGGTGCCGGGCGGACGGAGCCGGGCGATTGGCTTTCGCGGATTTGCCGCAGCAGGAGGCGCACGGCGTGGGCGCTGATCTCTTCGACGGGGAAGCGGGCGACGCTCATCCGGGGGCGGCCAGGCGGAAGAGCGAGTCCTCGTGCATGCAGGCCAGCCCCCAGTTGCCGTCGTTGATGTCGATGCCCCGGTCGTGGAAATAGCGCAGGGCCTCGGTGGCGAGGATATGCGTGGTGAAGAAAAAGCCGTCGGTGTCGGGAACCGTGGCGAGAATGCGGTCGAGCGTATCGCAGACGTGCTGCCGGTAGCCGGCATAGGCGACCTCTCCGTAGAGGCGGGGATCGGCGTGCAGTCCCGCTTCCGCCAGCGCGCGGAGGTAGCCCCTGTGCCGCAGTTCCATTGTCGGGAGGTGGGGAAGGTCGTGATGATGGCGATTTTGCGAATCCCCGGGCGGCAAGATGACGGACCAGCGCATGGCTGCCCGCCTCGTTGTCGATCACCACGCAGCCGGCGTCCGTTTTCGCGAGGCAGCGGTCGAACAGCACGACCGGGCAGCCGCTCTCCGCAAGGCGGCCGACCTCGCGTCCCGAAGCGTCGGCCGGGGCGATGATGATGCCGTCGACCTTTTTCGACCGGAAAAGCCGTATCAGGGCGTTTTCCCGTTCGGTTTCGGAGTTCGAGCCGGCGATCATCAGCGAGTAGCCTTCCGCTCGGCTTCCGACTCGATCCGGTCGGCGATGTGGGCGAAGAAGGTGTCCGAAATCGAGGGGAGGATCAGTCCGATGGTTTTCGATACGCCCGTGTTGAGGCTTCGGGCCAGCAGGTTCGGTTCGTATGCCAGGGAGCGGGCGCAGGCGAGCACGCGGCTCTGTGTCTCCGCGCTGATCCCTTTTTTGTCGCCCTGCCCCGAGAGGACCCAGAAACGGTCGTTTTCGAGAGGTTGAGCTTGCAGGCTATGTCCTTGAGTGACGCTCCCACGATTTATCCGTATAAGCAATGCTCTACAAAGATAAAATTTTTCCGGCATTCGGCAAATAATCCGGCCGTAAAATGACGCCGGGAGTTCTGTATCCGGGGCGTGGAAGCGAAAGTCTCCCGCAGGGCAGGCCCTGCGGGAGACTTCATTATCGGGGAATGCGCTTATTTCGAGATCAGGTTTTCGCGCTCGATGTCCTTGAAATAGCGGTAGGTGGCTACGCGCAGCTCCTCGGCGGCCGGGTCGTCGCAGACCAGAATGCCGTTGGGATGCACCTGGAGGG
>VOFK01002230.1_pt1 | contig 32494 bp, 48 predicted proteins | sample 5384121 | NCBI WGS metagenome assembly VOFK01 (sample SAMN12384730, study PRJNA508395) | human gut metagenome | isolation source: healthy gut J | host: Homo sapiens | reverse complement strand
AGTCCTCCCGCGAAACGCCGACCCCCACCAAGCCCGCAAAGCCTTCGGTCACCGCCTGGCGGAAGAAGATCCCACCTGTCCCAGACGGAAATGCCGCCGAGCGTATGTTCCCCCGTCAGGGCACATCATGGAGCAGGCGCGCAGGAGATAGAAGCCGCCGTCATAGCATTGCAGCGTGTATTCGCTTCCGCGCGTACGCACGATACTCTGCCTTGGCAGCCGCATCCGCGTAAAAGTCGATAAGGTAGGTCACAAGGTCTCCGTCCTGCGCTTTTCCGACGAGCCGTGCCGTCCGGCCGTCGTCAGACCCGGAAACAGACGTGGACGACGACCATGCCGGTTTGCGCTGTCGTACGCCCTGCAGGGTGATATCAAAGCAATAGCCGCTGAAATAGCAGTCGAGCGTCCGGCGGATGACCGGGGTTGTGAAATAGAAGTTTCCGTCATCCGGGTCCCTGATATTCCTTCAGCGTATCTTCATTCGTCCATGCCAGAAACAACTGAAACAGCTGCTCCGGGAAAGATCTTCCGGCGTGTTGAACGTCGTCAAATTCCTGCGCAAAGCGCCGTTTCCGCGCCGCGCAAAAAGCTTACGACCCTGCGGTCCGGCGCCTGCACTGCGGGTCCCTGTTCCACGGATACAAACTTCGCGCGCAGCTCCGCGTCTCGCAGGAAGCTGTCTTCGGTTTTTCCACCAGTCGGCGACGCTCTCTTCGCCGTAAATTTTACGGAAGCCCTGCGAGCAAACGGCGCGGCTCCAGGTCGTTATAGTAGTACCGGATGCCGGAGTTGACGCCAAAATCCAGCTCCAGCATGCCCCAGTAGGTGCTCTTGTCCGCAGGATCGATGTTCCGCGTCGTCTCGATGTAGGTCTGCTCCTGCTCTGCCGCAAGCTCCAGAAAGTCCGGATCGTCCATGGTCCAGCACAGCTCGTGATTGGAAACGGGGAACAGCAGAAGGTCCCCTCCGCATCCGGGCGGACCTCGTCATAGAAGACGTCCAGCTTCCCTTCGGGTGCGTACAATCGGCAGAGGCGGATGCTGAGCTCTCCCTGTTCGGCAAAGGAAAGAGCGCGTCCCCGGCAGCCGCCATCTGCAAAATCGCCCCATCCGTCGCGCGGTAAATCGGCTCTGCCGCTTCCCGCCATAATCGAGCCGGTAAATGGTCTGCTCGTCGAACGCATAGAGACAGGCCGGGCCAGCCGACCAGCCGAGCGGCACTTCCACCGGGTAAGCAAACAAGCGGGTCAGGGTTTCGTTTGCCGCCTGGTACAGGGAGAGGACGCCGTCCTCTGATAAAATTTCATAGTTTCCGTCCTTCATCCAGTCCGGCACGTCGTTCTCTGCCGGGTCATAGGGGCGGAGCTCCGCGAAATAGTCTTCATAGGAAAGCGGCGCGTCCGCTTGTTCGTCTGCCCACGGCGCTTCCGCCGGCTGCGTTCCAGGCTGGGCCTCCGGCGTTTTCTGGCAGCCCGATAAAAGGAGGCTGATACAGAGCGTCAAAAGGAGAATCCATTTTTTCATTGCGCGCGCTCCTTTTCTGCTGCGTCCAGAATGGCTTTCAATTCCTGAATGTCCTGCTCGGACAGTGTGCCGCGGTCGACGAGGTTCGACACCATCATGCCCACGCTTCCTCCGTAAACCTTCGACAAAAATGCTTCCGTTTCCTCGGGTTCAACATCTGAATACGTGATCGCGGCGCTGTATTGCTGAAATCTTCCGCTGTCGTCCATCGTGACCGCGCCTTTGGCGATGAGCCGCTTGAGCATCATGAAGATCGTCGCCCGGCTCCAGCCGATCTCGGCGTCCAGCGCTGCGACCAGCTCCGCAAGCGTGCACGGCTGGCGCTGCCAGAGTGTTTTCATCAGCTTCCATTCCCCGTCGGACAGTCTGAGATGTTCCATGCGTTCCGCTCCTTCCCGTGTGTTAACATATGTTATATTTTGAGGATAGCACAGGCGTTAACGTTTGTCAACAGAAAATGTAGCGTCACCCACGCGCGCTTTCTCCCCCTCCGCTCAGCTGTTTTCGGCGATGAAGAGGGCGGCGCGGCTGTCCCATGATGCGGGCGGCCTCCTGCGCGGTCTTGCGGCCCTGAAAGAAGGCGTCCCGCCTCGTCGAGGATGATGGTCAGGATCTCCCCTGATTGCTGCAGGCGCGGCAGTCTACGTGCTCCAGTACGTGCATGAGGTCCGCCGCGACGGCTTCGTCAAACAGGAAGGTCTGCGTCCCGGCCTCGCCGACATCGACGCGGCCTTCTTCGCGGATGGCGGTCTGCTGATAGGTCTTCTGCGCGTCGATCTCCTGCTGCAGCTGTGCCTGCAGGACGGCCGTGCTGACCGGGAAAGCGTCCGCGATGGTCTTCTGAAGCTCTCTGCGAGCATGCCCGCAGGCGCCTGCACTGCGGCCTCCTGCATGGAGGAGCCCGCGCAGACGCCGAGCTGCAGCACAGGCTGATAGGTCACGCCGCCGTCCGCGCTGAGGGAAAGCACGCGGAACGCGTCGCCGGTCTGCTCGTACCAGCTGTTCTGCATCTGACGGTACACGGAGGCGGAACGCATGGGCTGCTGCATGATGCTGTCCGCCCAGCCTCCGACGGCTGGATGCGGGCGCAGGCGGTCAGAAGGTCCAGAAATGCTTCGCTTTCAAACGAGGCTGTGCCCGTATCGTAGTCCAGAAAGCGCTCCGCTGCGTGGCGGCAATAGACGCCGAGCAGATCCCTGCCGCCCCAGACGAAGCGGACATCGGACCGCGCCGCGCAGCACATCCTCGACCGAGGTCTGCAGCGACGCGCCGAGCCTGACGCGGGGGAAGCCGAACAGCGGGTCGAGCGTGAACGCGCCGACGATGGAATAGCGCTTCCCATCCACCTCGCAGGGCTGCTGCACGCCAGACAGCATCCTTCCTCCGGCATCCCGTCCAGCGGCAGCAGGATGCCGTTCTTTGCGTACCCGGCGTACTGCGCGCCGCTCAGGTCGCTGCAGTCGAGCAGGTCGGGGACGTTCCCGGCCATGAGCTCGGTCGTGCGGCGCGTGACGGCGTCCGCGTAGCTTTCGGCTACGCCGTCGGCGTAGTTGACGATCTCGATGCGGACGGGGCGCCCGGAGGCATTATAGCTCTGGATCAGGCCGCGCAGCAGCTCCTTGTCCGCATCAAAGTCGATGAGGCCGAGGGTCAGGGGTCTGTTCCACAGTCTCCGCCCGGCTGTGCCGGGCTGGCCGCTGCCTGCGGCCCGGCAGCTTGATCTCCGGCTGGGGCTGCTTCTGACAGGCGGCGAGCAGAAGGACGGACAAGAGCAGCAGGAGGTATAACATCGTCTTTTTTCATCATGGTCTCTCCTTTTCCGGCGTGTTTTGTACTTCCACTATATCACAAATTTCCGGCAAAATTTCTTAATTATTCCTAAGATTGCTTCACTGGATCCGGTAGCCAGAGAGACGAGGGTCAGGATCAGCGGCCAGAATTTTCTCCGGCGGCGCGGAAATGGCGGGCGGCGGGGATCGCGTGAAAGGATACGACCTGGTTTCGTCTCGTCCAGCCAGGCTTCGTAGGTGCGGTCTTCGTTCATGGTTCAGCGGCCTCCAGAAAATGAATATTGTCGTAGTATATACTACGACAATAATGATTAAAATGCAACGATTTTTCAAAGTATAATAAACGAAAAATCGTGGTGGTGATCGCGTGACAGACATTTCGGCCTGATCCGGAAAAACCACGAGGCCAGGGGCTGGACAGAATATCAGCTCGCGGAGCGCTCCGGCCTGCCGCAGTCGACCATTTCCTCCTGGTACAAGAAGGGGCATGACGCCATCGTTTTCCTCGCTGGAAAAAGATCTGCGAGGCCTTTGGGCTGACGCTCTCGCAGTTTTTTTGCCGACGCCGAGGACCGGCTCGCGCTGACGCCCGCGCAGCGGGCGCTGCTGGACAAATGGAGCCGCCTGACCCCCGGCCAGCAGAGCTCTTTGCTGGCACTGATGGACGCGATGCTGGAAAAATAACAGCTCAGCGCCGGACAGCGATCGCTGCCCGGCGCTCGTTCGTATGCTTTTGGCCCCTGAAGGCACTGCTGTGCCGGGGTGCTTGGGTTTCTCAATACATTTTTGCGCCTGCGGGGATGGGGGTCGAGCATGAGGAGGTGGAGCTTTTCCACGCCTTCCTCGTGGTGGACGGCGCTGATCAGCATGCCGCAGGAGTCGATGCCCATCATGGGTCTGGGCGGCAGATTCACGATGGCAACGCACGTTTTTCCAACCAATTCTTCCGGTTCGTAGTATTCGTGGATACCGCTTGGTGTCGAGCCAAGTCAGGCAGAAATGATTGCGTTTCCGTCTGCACTGGACAACTTTATCAAATGCCAACTCTCTATCAAGTGCGCCGGTCATTACATGGACGATTATTACGTCATTGTTCCGCCTGACCGAGACGCCAAAGAAATCATGGCTCTGATTGTGGCAAAGGCAGAGAGTCTCAAGCTAACTGTTAGCAAATCAAAGTCAAGAATTGTCCCGCTCACAAAGCCGTTTCCGTTATTGCAAAGCAAAATTTATTTTGACCGAAACTGGTCGTGTTGTGATGAACGGAAATCGTGATGGAGTAAAGCGAGCACGAAGAAAAATAAAAGCATTCCGTACAAAAATCCAGAATGGAGAAATGTCATACGACGACCTCTGGACTTCCGTAAACGGAATGCTCGCATACTTTGAGTCCTACGACGACCACAATCGTGTGCTTCGGTTGCGTAGGCTTTTTTATTCGGTTTTCGGTTTTTCGCCGGAACGAATTGAAAACTTTAGAGAAAGAGGAAAAAAGGATGAAATATGTTGTGCATAGACGCTTCAAGGACAAAGCAATTTGCGGCGAAGTAAATCTCCCCGCTATGACCATGTGTGAAGAAGCCAATGGATATATCTTCCACGGTGACAAGCTCCTCTGCGTTGTAACAAGCGAGAACGCGCATCAGTTCTTTGCCCGTGACGACGATGGCGCAGGAATGCTCCGTGGAAAATTAACACAAGCCATTCAAAAGACGCTCGCAAAGCGCGATGCGAATTATCAAAATCGATGGGACAAGGTCTGGGAAGACCCAACCTGCCAGCCGTATAAGCGCATTGAGTACGCAGACTTCTGGCTGTGGAACCATGCTTTCTTCAACGCCGATATTGACACGCTCCGACACATCGCAAAGTTGGTAGGAGCAAAGGAGGTTGCTTAAATGTATCGAATTATCACACTGGACGGAACCGAGCTTGGTATGACCGACTCCGTTCTGTATATCAAAATTGGCAACAGCGGCAGTTTTACGCCATGCTCTGTTGACGAAGCGATTGGCGTAGCATTCAACAGCGAACCGTATAATCTGGTTGGTCACGACGAAATTGAGGGTGCTGGCACTGTAGTCGTTGCCAAATGTGACGGCGGCTCTTTGGTTGCCCATCAGCGTGACCTCGTTGACGAATTGATTCTTTCCGCGCTGGAGGTGTAATCGATGAAAGAAAAACTGAAAGCCATGTACCAGTCCGGTGCTATCGACATGAATGGTCTTTTGAAGGCTGTCGAACGCGGCTGGGTCACGATGGAAGACGTAATCGAAATTGTCGGAGAGGACAACTCTCTTGCTATTATCAAAGCTGCAAAGATTGCAGAAATTTCTAAGAGCTGTAACGCCATCATCGTTGCGGGTATTGATTTGGAGCTGACACAGGGTGCCGTTCATTTTAATCTCAGCATCGAAGACCAAGCAAATATTGCGAACCTGTTCCGCGTTGTTGAGCTTGGCGGCACAGAGTTCCCATATCAATCAGACGGTGGTGTCTGCCGTATCTACACAGCCGCTGAGATTGCCCAAATCTATATTGCGGCGCAAACTCTTATTACCACTCAGACAACTTATCACAATGCTTTGAAAGCGTATGTACAGTCACTGGAAGGTGCTGAAGAAATCTCTGCTGTTACATACGGCATGACGCTGCCAGAACCGTACCTGTCTGAGATGAACGCAAAGCTTGCTGTTGCACAGGCTCAGATGAACGCTATCACAGAAAAGCTGGGCAACTAATATGAAGCGGCTGAAGGTATGTCTCAAACTGCTTGTGCTTGCCGTTATCGGCGGCGCAATCTATGTCGGCATTGAGATGCTTTGGCGTGGGCACAGTCATCCATCCATGTTTATTCTCGGTGGACTGTGCTTTGTTTCTATTGGTTTAATCAACGAGCTCTTCCCGTGGGAATTAGGAATCGTGTGGCAAGCCTTAATCGGCGGAACAATGGTGACCTGCCTTGAGTTTATCACCGGCGTTATCGTGAATATATGGTTGAAGCTGGGTGTCTGGGATTATTCTGGACTCCCTCTTAACATTTTGGGGCAAGTCTGTCTACCGTTCTATTTTGCGTGGGTTGGCTTATCTGTCGTGGCAATCGTGTTTGACGATTATCTTCGTTATTGGTTTTTCGGCGAAGAGAAGCCGCATTACAAGATTGTCTGATTATAAAACAATGCTTTTATCAAGGAGGTGGTTCGCATGAACGCCGACGAAAAAATCTGGCGCTATTTGAAATCTGCTGGTCTGAATGATTTCGGCGTCGCGGGTTTGATGGGGAATCTTTTTGCAGAGAGCGGACTGAATCCCAAGAACCTCCAAAATACATACGAGAAGAAACTTGGCATGACTGATGAAGAATATACTGCCGCCGTCGATAGCGGCAGTTATTCCAACTTTGTGAAAGACAGTGCCGGTTACGGATTAGCTCAGTGGACGTACTGGTCACGCAAGGACGCTCTCCTTGCCTCCTGTAAAGCCGCAGGAGCGTCCGTAGGGGACATGGATGCCCAGCTCAACTTCCTGCTTAAAGAGCTGTCTGTGGGCTATTCTGGGCTGCTGAGCACCCTCAAGAGCGCATCGTCTGTCCGTGAGGCATCCAATGCTGTTCTTCTCCAATTTGAACGTCCTGCCAATCAGGGACAGAGCGTCCAAGAAAAACGAGTCAGCTACGGACAAGCTTATTATGACAAGTTCGCTGGCAAAATCCAAATCAATACACCAGAACAGGAAGGAGGATGCAAGTTGAAAATTGTAGACAACCTGACAACGGTTAACTTCCGTTCAGGCAACATGACTCCGAAGTACATCGTCATCCATTATTTCGGTGCACTCGGAACTGCAAAGAGTGTCTCTGAATATTTCAAGACACCGGGTATTCAAGCGTCTGCCCATTATGCGCTTGACGAGGGCGATACCATCTATCGCTGTGTCCGCGATAAGGACATCGCATGGCACTGTGGTGCGAACAAGTACAAGCACCCTGAGTGCCGCAACTCTAACTCCATCGGGATTGAAGCACGCCCTTCCAAAATCAATCGCAAGAGGGTTATGGCTTCTGATACTGATTGGTATTTCGAACCAAAAGTTGTGGACAACCTCGTATGGTTGACAAAGAAGCTGATGGCTCAGTACAACATTCCTGCAGACCACGTTATCCGTCATTATGATGTGACCGGAAAACTCTGTCCGAGACCGTGGTGTTGCGCCGACATGAATGTCTATTACAAGACGAGTGGCGACGCACAGTGGGAAGAGTTCAAAAAGAGAATCAGCGACGGCAAAGAGGAGGATGAAGATATGACTCTGGACACATTCAAGGAACTGATGAAGGAGTACCGTGCAGAGCTGCAGGACAATGACTGCGGCACTTGGAGTAAGGAAGCTCGTGAGTGGGCTATCTCCAACGGTCTCATCAATGGCACTGGCACTGAGGTGAATGGTGAACCCAACTATGCTTGGGCTGACCAGCTTACCCGTGAACAGGCTGCTGCTTTGTTCTATCGTTTTGCAAAACTGATGGGTAAAGCGTGATGGCTACATATAGCGGCAGCAGACAGCAAGCAAGGCGAAGGAGAAAACGCACAAGCAAACAGGACGCTTTTTCAAAAAAGCTGATTGACGATATCCGCTCCCTTCTGTGGATTGTTACAGTCGGTGGGTTACTTTTAGCGTTCTATTGCGTAAAGCGGAACTATACCGGAGCGCTGCCGTGGATTGGGGCAATGGTTGGATTGCCGTGGTCGGCACATGGCGTGGTATGCGCATTTTATTTGAACCTGTGTAAATCTGACCATTCTGCTGGTGGTATCACATTCGAAAGCGCAAAGGCAAAAGGCTTCGTCGAAGACCCAAGCTGGGAGAGTCCAGCAATCTAAGGTGAAGGGCGGCACCTGAAACCCGCCCCACTACCTTTTAGAGAGGAGTTTGCATATGGAATTTATTGTGGAGAATTGGTATGTAATTGTTACTGGCATTGTGTTTATCGTTGGCGGCGTTATGGCTGTCCTGCGTTGGCGCAACCTGTCCACCGACAAGAAGTACGAGCAGATTCGTGGATGGCTTCTGCAGGCTGTTCTTGGCGCTGAGCGCGAGTTCGGTTCCGGTACGGGCAAACTGAAGCTGTCATCCGTTTACGACAAGTTCTGCGAGCGTTTCCCTTGGTTGGCAAAGGTCTTGCCATTTGAAACCTTTAGCAAATACGTTGATGACGCCCTCAGCGAAATGAAAGACGTGTTGAAACAGAACTCTGCTATTGCCTCCATAGTGGAGCCGAAGGAAGGGGAAAAATAATCATCCGAGGAGGTTTCTCTTATGACCGAGCAAGAGACCGTACTGTTAATTGAGACTGAGCAGCGATGCAAGTCCAATACACACAGAATTGACAACTTAGAAGGTGAGCTGAAGGAAATCCAGAGTGAGCAGAAGGCTATCTATAAAATCGCTACTTCCGTTGAGCTCATTGCACAGCGTGTCAGTAATATCGAGGGCAAGGTGGATGACACCAATCGTAAGGTAGATGCGCAAGCAAAAGCATGGCAGGAGACCGAACGTAAATTGTCTGAGAAGGTTAATGAAACCGAGAACAAACCGTATAAGCAAATCGCCAACAATGTCAATACTGTCAAGGTTGCAATCATTACTTGCATCTCTACCTTGCTTGTATCTGGCATCATTGGCGCAATCATCGCATTTGGAAAATAATATCTAAGAATATTTTGTGGGTGTAAATATTCTATGAGCAGGCTGCAGCAGGACTGTCAGCCGTAGCGTTGAAGCAAGTGATGGGGTCAGCGTCCGTACACTTGCGGAGCTTGACTAAGGGTTATGCGGTTCCCACAGGCTGACGTAGGAGAAATCCGAAAGAAAACGCTAACAGAAAATTCATTTGACAAATACCGTTGAAGTAGTCTATAATAATAACACAGAGAGCGCCTGCTGGTAACAAGCGCCCCCTGCGGTGGAAACCCAGACGGTTGCCACAAACATACATTCTTACTGGGAAGAGGGTTTAACCCTCAAACTACAGTGAGCCGCTCTGCTTGCGACAGACGGCTCACTTCTTTCTGTTACGGAACTTGTCCCATGCTTGGATAAGAATCCAGCAGATAGACGCAATCCAAAAAACTTCTTGAAGAGTTATGTATGGTCACCTCCCTGAGAAAAATTTCCCGCGAGGGCTACATACACGCCTCCATTCCGCACTCGCGGGATGACAGGCAACCGTCTTTTTAACCGTACACCGTCTACAAAGGAGATGGGCTATGACTGAACCCGGAAACTCGACGCGGACGGTGGATTCCACGAAAGCCATTATAAAGGACTTCGGTGTAAATGTCAAATAGACAAGATATATGAGAGCTGCTGTTGAAGCACGCTCTCATTTTTTTGTGCGTTGTCACGAATACTATATATTTTTCGGGACAGATTTTGCTAAAAAGAAAAGGGCAGGAATGGGATTTTGATTTCCCAAACCTGCCCTTATTTTTTACGCTGATATATGTATGATGGCTAAAGAAAGCACCCCGTCAAAGACGGGGCACTCCTTAGTAGCCATGTTGAATTCAAAGTGAATTGGTGTAAAAGTGGTGTCAAACCAGAGGTTGCATCACCTGTAACCGTTGTGCCACAACGCTTTCTTAGCTCTGGGGCTTCATTGTCGGGGATTATTACCGTAGAGAAACGTATCGTCTCACAGGTTCTTATATCCCCACTTTTTCCGCACCCCTGCTCATGGCTGTACCCACATAACCACTCATAACTTCCCATAACTTTTTACCCAAAATGGGTAAAATAATGGGTAAATACCGGCGGCGTCAGCTGATCCTGATTTTTCCCTCAAGGCTGGCAAAACTCGCTACTTTTCGTTCTTTGGTCGCTTCGTTGTAAACGTCCATTGTAGTCTCGATGTTTCTATGCCCCATAATTTCTTGAATGATTTTCAGGTTCGGCTCATTCTCGCAAAGCCGTGTGCAGAATGTATGTCGCAGATTGTGGACGCTGAAATGCGGCAGCAACACGGGTTCTCTGCGCTCCTGCTTTGCCCGCTCTGTTTCGTCCAGATTGCAGTCTCGGATAATTCTCTCGATTGCCCTGTTGACTACATGGGGCGTTAGCATTTCGCCATAGCGGTTTTGGAACACAAAGTTTGAATATCCATCGACCACACACTGATTGAAGCCGTTTTCCATCTGCTTTCGCCTTGTCTGTAGCAGCGCAGTCCGAACATCCGCAAACATAGGAACAATTCGCGTACCAGCCTTTGTCTTCGGCGTAGTGATATGCAATTCCATCTTTCCGTTGTCCTGCTGACGATATATCAGATTGTGGTTGATGTCAATGATATTCTGCTTAAAATCGCAGTCCTCCCACCGAAGTCCAAGAACCTCTCCGATTCTCGCTCCTGTGCCAAGCAGCACCGTAAACAGCGGTTTCCAGTGGCAATAGGTCGATGATCCCGAGATAAATTCTATGAACCGTTCCTGCTGCGGCTCTGTCAGGGCATGCCGCTTTGGCTTTTCCCAATTATGGCTCTTTTTTATTTCCGCCATAACCCCATCCGTAGGATTGCTCCTGATGAATCCGTCACGGACAGCTACGTTGAACACTGGATGAAGTATCGTGTGGATGATCTCCATGCTGTTCGGCTTGAACCCAATATCCCTGATAAGATGAACGTAGAACTTCTTTATGTCGCTGTACTTGATTTCAGCGACATTTTTCATGCCTATCTCATCGCGGACATACTTCCCGTACATATACTTGTAGTTTGTCCGTGTTGACTGTTTGAGTTCGTACTTGGTTTCGATGTAGGCATCATAAAAGCTATTCAGCGTTGTCCTGCGCGCTGTGTAGCTGTTTACATTATCTTCCAAATCTCGGATAATGTCTTTTTCAAGCTCCCGTAAAGGCCTTTCGTTTTTCTTGCCTTTAGGAGTGCTGTCGCTCTCTGCCAATCGCCAACTGTAGACACTCCTTGTTTCTCCGTATGCGTCCTTATAGCGGTACTCATATCTTCCGTCCTCGCGCTGGCGCTCACCCTGCCTTAATACTCTGCCTTTTTTATCTCGCTTACCTGTCATTACGGCTCCTTTCATACGAAAAGAATCCGCTTATAGGCTGTATCACAGCTTACCACAAGCGGATTGCTTTTTCAAGTTTTTCTCTTATACCATACTCAAACAGTCTATAAACTGCTCGAACTTCTTCCGTTTGATTTGGGGACGGTTGCCGTTCCATAACAGATAATCTGCATCCTTATTTTCGTTTACCATTTTTCTCAGTTTGTTTTCACCAATTCTGAAATACGCTGCGGCTTCAGCTATCGACAGCGTATATCGTTCCCACGCGGGAATCGTAACAGTGCTATTCATTATTTCCTCCTTACTTGCACTGTTGCCCTCCTGCCTTTGGCGAGGATATGACCGCGCAAGGCGGTTGACGGTTCGAGCTAACCATTATTTATTGCGCTGACCTTTGGTGCAGCGTCTATGCACCGATAATCGGTGGTATTTTCACATTTGAATTCAAAGTTGTCCAAAATCCCTTAACCATCAATATTTTTCTGGACAAATAATACCGCTTGTCTCGTTATTGTGCATTGTGGCACAACGGTTTCCAGCCATATTAGCACGAAGAAAAAAGATGTTGACACAATGCAATAGTATTCTTCTTTGGTTCACTATATATGATACGAAGTCTCATTCCAGCGAAAAAACCGTCTTTCTCTTGTGTCTCAATGCTTCTGCCGATTTATGTTTTTCCCTAAAATGAGGTATCGCCCCAAATATTGAAAAATCGCATAACCAAGCTATTTTATCCATATATAGCATGGGTAAATCTGCGCTGTTATGCGGTTTTACGGCGTTTTCTAAAATGAACCGCGATTATGCGTCTATCCCGCAAAACTTTCCAAGCAATTCCACCTGCTTCGGGCACTTTCCAAAATAAAGGATATGGGGATTGATGAATATTTTTGATGTGCCTATATCTGCACCATTTGTCACAAAAGAGCATAGTTGCTCCAAATGTCCGTTTACTAAAAAGGTTATCTCGGCATACGTTTGCAACAGCCGTGCCCGATTTGCCACGTTGTACCCAATAGTTGCGCAGAAGTCATTCACAGATAACGGCAGCACATAGTTAAGGTCTTTTTCCGTTGGATTGTAGCAAAGAATATTGTATTCGGTGTTTACAAAGGGAAGCATTTGGAACACATAGCCGAGATGCTTATGCTTTTTCGGTGCTGTGTTTCGATAAAGCGTGCGTACCGCATCAATGAAAAACTTTTGATATGATGCATACCCGTTTAATTGTCCTCTTTGGAAATACCCTCCTAACATCCGCATCCTCCCTTGGTTATCCTCTGTGATATATGCACCTTTTACCTCATTCCAAAATCTATAAACCTCTGTAGTGGAAAGATTCAAAATGTCTTTCAGATTTCCAAACTTCATCGGTATGCGCTGGGACAATGCTAAGTAGCCATCATATCTTAGGTATGTCGCAAGGTAGACCAGCCTTGCCTTGGTTGCTGGACGCAACGCTGCATCCCCGTATTCTTCCAATACAAAGAAGAATTGTCCTGTCTCCTTACGCCATTGCCGTCGCTCATCCTCCTGCTCTTTTTCGCCTTTTGTATTCTTCTTGCTGTTCGGGAGTATAGATGATGCTGCCAACCGGAACATTTACTGCAATCGCTGGTAGCACTTCTCCGGTACTCCGCTGGACGCTCAGCATTTCGCCCGTGTTCGTGTCAAGCACTGTATCGTAGCCCTTTATTATTCTCAACTCCTATTCTTGTTCAATAATTGTTCATACAAAGCATCCATGCAATTCCCACATACTCTGACCTTTGCCCTTTCGCCATCATGGACGCTGCCATAGCCAGCTTGCAGCGTCACGAAAGACGCATAACAAGGCGATTCCTGATTGCAGACAGGGCATATAAAATCCGCATTTGGGCGAGTGTATTCTTCGATATGCCGCTGCCCGGTCTGAAGCCTTTTCAGTAATTCTGACATTTGCTTACCTCCCTTCATTTTTTCTATGCAGTAGTGGCGTTGGCTCCTTGGAGCGCCGCACCCTCGGGTGAACGTTTCCTACTGCCCCTAACCGCAAGGGGTGTACCCTGCATCGTTAACCACAACAGGTACACCCTTTTCAAGTAACAAAAAAGACACCGTGTGTCCTAACCGCCTTCCCGTAAAGCCTTGTCTCGCAACGTTTTCGCAGATACACTCTATAAAAAGTATTGAGAAAAAGAATTGAATTCTGTTTACAGGATATTCAAGTTAAGTTTTAGGCGCTGCATAGATAGCGACAGTATAGCCAGCCGAGCGCCTTTTTGTGTCCTAAAATATAAAAGCCGTGCTTATCGGGCAGTTATTTTCTGCTCAATAAGGCACGGCTTCTTTTTGCAATTCCCACGGTTACATCGACCGACTACATATGTTTTTCTTCTGGACAGGCGGCAGAAATACCAAAACCGCCCCCCGCCTGTGCCTGTTCCCGCTCCATGCGTTCTCTGATTGCTTGCAGGACATACGCCTGCACAGACTGTCCGACACTTGCAGCGGCGGCGCGTATTGCCGCACCTTCTTCTTTCGTCGGGCGCACCATTATATTATCCTGCTTACGATTATAATTCGTGCTTGCCCGCTTCTGCGCTTCTGTTGACATAGTATCACCCCCGCTTCATTATACCTATTATAGAAATATCAGTAAACTGATATATTGCACAAGAATGTCAGTTAACTTTTATGCACTCTGCCATCTTTACAAATTATCAGTTAACTGATATATTGTAATCACACAAGGGAACACCGGGCAGGTCAAGGCGGACGAAAGTAAGCGCAAGCCGAAACCAAGAACGCAAGACAAAAGCAGAAATGGATAAGAGAGATTGAGATTGCCAACGGGCATAGATGTTTAATGCCACCTGCTGCCTGTCCAAATCCCTAAAAGAATGAAAGGAAGATACAAAATGTCAGTAACAGAATTGGAAACCCGTATTGTCAAAATGCAGGAGTGGGAGCAGCTTGCGCAGGACGCAGCCGCCGAAGCCGAAGCCATCCGCGACACCATCAAAGCGGAAATGCTGGCGCGTGATACAGATGAGCTTACCGCAGGCAGGTTTATCGTCCGCTGGCGCTCTGTATTGACTTCACGCTTCAATAGCAGCGAGTTCAAAAAGGCTATGCCCGATGTTTACGCTGCATTTACGCGACAGAGCCAAAGCCGCCGCTTTTCCGTCAGCGCATAAAGAAAGACCACTTGTCCGAACGCCGACCAAAGCAAGCGGACAAGCAGCCTAACACCAACCCTTGCGGGGTGGTAGTGTGATTATAACACGCCGCCCCGCTCCAAATCAAGAAGAACAGGAGCGTTTATAATGGCAAAGTTTGATATTTACGAAGCCGTAACCGAAAGAATCATCCAACAGCTACAGCAAGGCGTTATTCCTTGGCAAAAGCCTTGGACAGGTACACAGCACGGCGCTATCAGCGGAACAACCGGAAAACCGTACAGTCTGTTGAATCAAATGCTGTTAGGCAAACCCGGCGAATACTACACCTACAGTCAAGTATTGTCACGCGGCGGCGCTGTCCGCAAGGGCGAGAAATCACAAATCGTTGTGTTTTGGAAACAGGTCAAAGTGTCCGATATGCAGGACGATGAAACGCAATCGCCCGTTGACCGTCTGATTCCTATGCTGCGTTACTATAACGTGTTCCATATCGACCAATGCGACGGTCTAACCCCGCGATTCAATCAGCCCGCAGAACCGACGCCAATACCCGCCGCCGATGAAATCATCGACCACTACAGCCAACGGGAGCATATCATAATCCACCATCAGTTGGGCGATGAAGCCTATTACAGCCCATCAAGAGACTGTATCGTTCTGCCGCTCGTTGAGCAGTTCCGGAGTATGGGCGAGTTCTATTCTACCGCTTTTCACGAAATCACACACAGCACCGGACACCGCACACGCCTAAACCGCCTAAAAGCAACCGCACACTTTGGAAACGCAGAGTACAGCAAGGAAGAATTGACCGCTGAAATCGGCGCTGCCGCGCTTCTCAACTATGCGGGAATTGAAACCAAAGGAACATTCCGCAATAATGCCGCTTATATTCAAAGCTGGCTAACTGTCTTGAAAAATGATAAACGGATGGTCGTTGCCGCCAGCGGTGCAGCCGCAAAAAGCTGTTGATTATATTTTGGGCTAAATATCGTACATAGAAAGGAAACCATATCATGGGAAGAGCTATCGCCTGTATTCTTATCGCCGTTCTTGCCTGTGCCTGTCCGCTGCTTGCACTGCTGCTTCTGCTTGCGTTTGGGCTGTTCAATCTCTGAGTTTGGGAGCGGGGAGAAATCCCCGCTTTTCCCACACTGTTCCTATAACATCAGAAAAACGAACCGCAAAGTCAAGCATTTTCAAGCGTTTTTTTCTGTTGGTAAGCGAAAAAGTTCGTTTTTTCTTCTTCAAGACTTCGTTTTAGGGGGGTACTTACATGAACAAAAGAACAATCGCACTGAGCGCAGAACAATACAAAGAAATCATTCAAACCATGAAGCAAGGCTTTTCCGGTTGCCGACCAAATGAGCGCATCGCTGCGGCGCTCATGCTTGAAGCAAACTTAGGCTTGCGTATTTCTGATATCGTCCGACTGCGGCTCTCTGATATCGTAAAAGATGGTGAACGCTATCGGCTCTCTATCATTGAACAGAAAACAGGTAAAGCCCGCGTATTTACCGTTCCGCTTGCCTTGTACCAGTTTATACGGCTTTACTGCATGGACAACAACATTTCCGCAGACGCACAGATATTCCCGCTCACTACACGGCAAATCCAAAAGCATCTGCAAATCGTCTGTGACTACCTCGGCTATACCGGAATCAGCACACATTCATTCCGAAAGTTCTACGCAACAGAAATCTACACAAAGAACGGCTACAATATCGTTCTTGTTCAAAAGCTGCTACAGCATAGCAGCGCCGCAGTCACACAAGCATATATCGGAATCCAGCAAAGGGAATTAGAGCAAGCCATAGAAAATCACTTGTGTCTGGACGTATGAAAAGGGGCGGGGATTTTCCCCGCCCTACTTCTGCATATAAGTTTTAACCCGTTCAATAGCAGCACCTACATCGACGCCGTCCATCCTCGTCCATGTTCTGCGGTACATTTCACCCTTTTCATTGCCGTCTCGGTCTATTTCAACTTCCGCGATACTGCTGTAATCATCAGATACAGTCCACTTATAACAGTAGTTCATAATGCAACCGTCCTCAGATTCATCAGTCTGTGACATTTTTATTGGTTCGATATAGCGGTTAATGCTTGGATACTCTATCCATTTTACAGCGCTATAATAATTATGTGCAGTATAAAAATATATCTCCGTTCTAACCCCATAGATATGAAACCGAAGTTTCGTCCTCGCACTCATAGACCGTATTTATTGCCTTTTCCAGTAGAGGGAGGATTTCAGAAACATTCTCATAATCTGGAATTTCGCACAGCTTGTTATATGCACCCTCATAGTCATATTTTCTTGTCAAAACCTGCGCATCAAAATAAGCCTGTTCTTCTTCTGTTTTGGGTTGTTCTACTACGATTTGCGGCGTTGCAGGCGTTTCTTTCCTTTTGGAAATTTCTTCATCCGTCAACCCTAAGATATTTTTTTATCATACTCTATCGAGAAGTTTGATGAATCGACCGAAAAGCGGTATTGTGTTGTAGTATATTCAGAATTTTCAATGTAAAAGCTTACCGTCTCGCCAGAGCGCAATGCCTCCATTGAATCAGCGATATCCTGCTTCCCCATATATTTTCTATTCTATCAGAATTGAGTTTGCCGATTACGTTTCGCTTGGACGTTCCATATTTGATTGTAATGTGATAGCTGCTATCAAGATTGCTTTTACTTGGTACTTTCCATATTCGTACAGAATGAATGATACGTTTATGGAATCAACAATTATATCTGCTGTCAGTTTCTCGTTTGTAGCAGCGGTGTTGCTGAAAGTGCCTGTTAATTTACTTGTCGTTGTAACATACCGCATATACGTTGGTTCATTAAATTCATCCACATAGTTTCTTGTTGTCCAAACACCAATGGACTCTCCGCATCTGCTGCATATTCCAGCATTTGTTGTATGTCCTAAAGCAGGAATGATTTCCTGTTCTTTCAAGACTTCACCACAAATAGAGCAATGTACTCCATCTGTCAGTCCGGGTTCAAAACAAGTAGCTTCTTTTCCAGCGTCAATCACTTCGACATGGTGACACGTTTTGGGTGTTCGCACTACTACCGCAACAATAACCAGCAATGCGATAGTTCCTACTATGCCCCAAAGAAGTCCATTCTTTTTTATCTGTTTCATTTACTGCTCCCGTCTCTGTTGCTATTCACAGTATTATTCACTAAGTAAAAAATCCGCTTCTTTTTCCGCTTTGCATAGGCAAGCGTTTTTGCAGCCCCGCCGATTGGTGTATTGACATAGGCAATGACCGTTTCGGCGCGGTCTACCATATACTCATTTGCACGAACAATCCGATATTGATACGGAACGTCCTCCAATGCAGGAACGATAACATCGTCAAACCGCGCATGGTATTCCTTTTCATAGCTATCCAACTTTGGACGATAGTAGGGAATCACAAGGCAGACCCTTATAAATGGGTGTTCCTGCTTTTTGCGCCAGACACACCGATGCTGCCAGCCTGTCAAATTGCCCGTAGTTTCCAACAAGAAAACAATCGTAGCCTTCCTCCTGCATCAGACGCGGCACGATGCTCTGCAACGCTCCCTTTACCTCCGTATAGGTTGCGGACAGCTTGCTATGACCGCAAAAAGGTACAAATTCGCACATCATAGCACCCCTAACAACAAGAAATCACTATCTGCGTTCATTTTACTACGATTTCCCCTTAAAATCAATATACCGTTGATTGCAGTCTATGATTTATATACCGTTTTTGCGGTAAACTATCCGCAAGGCGGTGATGCTATGTATTACTCTGAATTTGGAGAAAATCTTAAAAAGCTCCGAACTGCCCGTGACCTCACGCAACAGGAACTTGGCGCAAAGGTCGGTCTTTCCAAAGCGGTTGTCAGCAAATACGAAAATGGTCTTGGCTATCCAACATTCGACGTTCTGATTCGGATTGCCGCATACTTCGGTGTTACAACGGACTATCTGCTCGGCGTGACCGGAGGAAAGACGATTGATGTTTCCGAACTGTCCGATAGTCAGATTGATACGCTGCATCGCATCATAACGGAGTTTAAGAAAGTCGGAAAAAGAATAACCACCGTAGGCTGGGCGATTCACCCGCTACGGTGGTTTCATTTTTTTGTATTCATTTTCCGTAATCGGATAGAGTACCAAGCGGCGCTGGACGGGTTTCTGCCCGTCCTTTTTTGTTGCAATTTGCAGCATAGCGCGACACCAAGAGTAACGCCGTTTGCGGTAGAATTTAGGAGGATTGTACTTGTATGACCTGTTTTGCCGCTCGGCTGAAACAATTACGGAATCAAAGGGGATTGACACAAACGGAGGTTGCTGCCGCTATCGGCGTGACCCGCTCGGTTGTCTCGCTCTATGAGAATGAAATGCGCCAGCCAAGTCCGGAAATCATTATTGCACTGGCTCGGCTCTACGGCGTTACAACGGACTACCTGTTATGCGGAAATCGCCGCTTCTTTGTGGACGTTTCGGGGTTAAATGAACAGGAAATTGCGGCGATTGTAAACATGGTCGGCTTGCTGCGCTCCAAAAAATAAAGAAAGGTCGCTGCACCCATGAAAAGAAGAAACCGCTTGCTCTCCGCGCTGCTTTCCTGTTTACTGCTCTTTTCCCTGTTCTCAACAACTGCGCTTGCAACAGAAGATGAAGAATCTCCCGATGATTCTCAATCTGAAACGCCCGTAGTCGTTTCATCTTTGGAGGAATTGCAAGCCGCGATTGCTGCCGCCAAGGATGGAGATACCATCGCTCTCAGTAGCGGAATAAACATAATCGAAAACTGCATAGTTGGCGATACCGAAAAGCAAATCACAGTCGTACCGTTGGACGAAACTATAAATACATATTTCAGCATTTATGGAGATAACGTCAACAGCATTGTATTTCAAAACATTATTTTGGACGGCATGAATTATCCGTGTAGTGCCGCCATTGATGTAAATAAGTATAATACAGGTGAAATAAAAACGAACCTCTCGCTGCTGAATGTCACCGTTAAAAACGTTTCGTCAAACTGGGTTCCCATATCACTATTTGCAACTGCCGCCCAAATTGAAAATTGTCATTTTGAAAATAACCAAGGAAAACGTGCGGGCGCAATATGGATAAGTGGAGCATCGTCTATCGATGTGCGCAAATCAGCATTTTGTTATAACAAATCGACCGGCTGTGGTGGTGCAATAACCTGTCAAGGTGAACTTGAAATTAGTGATTGTACTATCAAGGGAAATGAAGCTGCGTATGAAGAAACAATGTCATATACTGGCGGTGGGATTCAAATAACGGGAACTGCAAACATAACCGGCTGCACCATTACAGCGAACGTTGCAACTTTAGGTGGTGGCGTTGCCGTTGATGGAGACACAAATATTATTGATACCGCCATCTACGGGAATATTGGCAAAAATGGCGCTGACGATATACAAATTACAACGAATACAGCCTTTAGCATGAGTTACACCGAAAGTATGGATAGCGTCTATACTGAAAATCAACCCGTCGGATTCTATAAAGACTATATGGGAAGCCGCTTGACGCAAGCACAAACGCGTTTTACTCCTGATTCAGCAACCGCTGGCAGTGCTGGCGACGCTGGCGATTATTCTGTTTGGTAAGTCGTTAGCCGCATTTTTCCTCGGTGCGACTGTTTGGTCACTCCCAACGTACGGCATTAACATCGCCGCCAGCCTGGCGCAAATTGGTGAGTTCGCGTTTATCCTGGCGGGACTGGGCATGGCGCTGGATCTGTTGCCGCAAGCCGGGCAGAACCTGGTACTGGCTGGTGCGATTTTGTCGATTATGCTCAACCCGGTCCTGTTTGCGCTGCTGGAGAAATATCTGGCGAAGACCGAAACGCTGGAAGAGCAGACGCTGGAAGAGGCAATCGAAGAAGAGAAGCAGATCCCAGTGGATATTTGCAAACCATGCGCTATTGGTGGGTTACGGTCGTGTAGGCAGCCTGCTGGGGGAGAAATTGCTCGCCTCTGATATTCCGCTGGTGGTGATTGAGACGTCACGAACCCGTGTTGATGAGCTGCGAGAGCGCGGTGTCCGCGCAGTATTGGGCAATGCGGCGAACGAAGAAATTATGCAACTGGCGCATCTGGAATGTGCAAAATGGCTGATCCTGACGATTCCCAACGGTTATGAAGCAGGCGAGATTGTGGCGTCTGCCCGCGCGAAAAACCCGGATATTGAGATTATCGCCCGCGCCCATTATGACGATGAAGTGGCGTATATCACCGAACGTGGCGCGAATCAGGTAGTGATGGGTGAGCGTGAAATTGCCCGTACTATGCTGGAACTGCTGGAAACGCCACCGGCGGGTGAAGTGGTGACGGGGTAAACGGTGGTTTGCCGGATAATAGGCGCGGATATGTAGGCATGATAAGACGCGCCAGCGTCGCATCAGGCATGAGCAAAAATGCCAGATGCGGCGTGAACGCCTTTATCTGGCCTACGAACCGACGATAACTTAACGATCCCAGTAAGACTCTTCCAGGCTGTCTTCACGCTCCGGCAAGCCGCGCGTTTAAACGAGGTGAATGCTGGTTCAGTACCTGATAGCTCACACGGTTAGCATATTTACACACCTGCGCTAACGATGAATAAGTTAACCAGGTGAATTTATGTTTGCTGGAGTTTGGTACGTTGCTACGGTGGTAGCTGTTGGCGGTAATGTCATGCAGCAACGCTGCCAGTGCGCCATCCCCTGCTCCGTTGGTGTTCATGATTTTTTCCGGCCCGCCCATGTACGGCGCAATGGGCGAATAGACGCGCAGCGGATTCTGGCAATCCTTGTGGCGCATGGCGCGGCTAAACTCATACTGGTTGAATTCCGCTATAGCGCCCGGCAGTAGCGGATGCTGGGTTTTACGTTTCGCTTCGTCTTCGGTAAAGCCCGCCATATACAAGCCGATTGGCCCGGCGGTGCACAGCACCAGATCTACCCAGTCCAGCGCCTTGTCAGATGCCAACAACGGATCGCTTTCTCCGGTCAACGCTTCGGCTTCATCTTCGTTCATCGCAAGGATAGAGACGTGGTCTTTGAGGAATTGCTGCCACCACTGTGGATTCTCGGCAATGACAAACTTAGTTCCCAGCGTCAGCACCACCGGTACGTTATATTTCTTCGCGTACTCAATGGCTTTCATGGTTGCTTCCGGCATGGGTTCACCCGGCTTGCAACGCACCAGATAAGAGGTGAGAACCAGAGCCGAGGCTCCGGCAATCACATCTTCCGGAATACTTTCAGCCCGCAGCTGGTTCATGTGGCCAGGGCTGATAGCAAAGGTACGTTCCCGGACTCGCCAATCAGCGTAAAGCAACGACCAATCGGGCCATCCACGCCTTGTAGATAGTTAAGATCGGTACGGCTGGAGGTGTTACACAGGTAACGATAGGCATAGCTGCCAATTTCAATAATATTGCTGCACATGACGCCCAGCAGCACCGAACGGTCGTCCGCGAGCACCGAGTAGTTATGCATGGTGTTACCAATGGTGCCACCCGCAAACTGATGGGTAATCAGGTTTTTCTGTTTTAGTTCCTGATAAAGCGCTTCGGCTACATCATCCTCAATCACCAGTGAATGCCCGGCGCTTAATCCATAACGCTCAATGAATTCATCATCCACTTTCGCTTCAATATCGACCAGCGTTTGATCGATACCCACTACCCAGGCGGCGCTGGTTTCGTTTTTCTGGCTGGAATTGCTGAAGCAGCGGATCGCGTGCGTTTACGGGGAAATAGTGTTTAGATTTGCGTTTACCGGGAAATTTCATGGTTGTTTTTTACGGGTGGTTAACTGAGCGGCGAATGTTAACACAATCTGACGGGAGCGCGCGAGACGCAGCCAGTTTCAATATCAGCAGGCGGATCGCATTTTCATGGCAGTGGTTCCTTACAATGACGTAATTTGAAAGGAGTTTTTGTATGAAGCCGGAAAAAACAAATTACCTGTTCTGGACCTTATTTCTGCTGAAATGAAGACCGTTGTGAATACTCTTCAGCCGGATTACCGCCCTGGCCCGCAACGGGAACGATTGCTGAGCAACGACAGTATTACACGCTTGAGCGCCGATTCTGGAATGCGGGCGCTCAGAAATGCGCAACCAGAGCTTACATGGTTCCAACAAAATATGGGCAGGTGGAAACACGTCTCTTTTGTCCGCAGCCAGATAGCCCGGCAACGCTATTTTATTTGCATGGAGGCGGTTTTATTCTCGGCAATCTCGATACCCATGATCGCATCATGCGCCTGCTGGCAAGCTACAGCCAATGTACGGTGATTGGCATTGATTACACCCTTTCACCTGAAGCGCGTTTTCCGCAAGCGATAGAGGAAATTGTGGCTGCCTGTTGTTATTTCCACCAGCAGGCGGAGGATTATCAAATCAATATGTCCCGCATTGGCTTTGCCGGTGATTCCGCAGGTGCCATGCTGGCGCTCGCCAGTGCGTTGTGGTTGCGTGATAAACAGATCGATTGCGGTAAAGTTGCGGGCGTTTTGCTGTGGTATGGGCTTTACGGATTACGGGATTCCGTGACTCGTCGTCTGTTGGGCGGTGTCTGGGATGGCTTAACGCAACAGGATTTGCAGATGTATGAAGAGGCGTATTTAAGCAACGACGCGGACCGCGAGTCGCCGTATTACTGTCTGTTTAATAATGATCTCACTCGCGAAGTGCCGCCCTGTTTTATTGCCGGGGCGGAGTTCGATCCGCTGCTGGATGACAGCCGTCTGCTTTTACCAGACGTTAGCGGCGCATCAGCAGCCCTGTGAGTTCAAACTCTACCCGGCACGCTGCACGCCTTTTTGCATTATTCACGGATGATGAAAACCGCCGACGAGGCTCTTCGCGACGGCGCTCAGTTCTTTACCGCTCAGCTTTAGCGATACGCGGCAACAAGATTAGCCATCATTTCGATTATGTTCGGCGTGGCATTAAGCGCCGGAATATATTCATATTTTTTCCCCTGCCCGCACCGAGGAAGACCTCACGGTTTTGCTCGGCAATCTCTTCCAGCGTCTCCAGACAATCCGCAGCAAAGCCCGGGCACATCACCTGTATATGACCTACGCCTTTTTTCTCCGAGCATTTTCAGCGTTTCGTCGGTATAAGGCATCAGCCGGGTTCCCGGCCAAAGCGCGACTGAAAGGTCATCATCACTTTTTCCGGTGCCATCCCCAATGCGGAAGCCAGTTCACGAGTCGTTGTGCGGCAACGTTGCGGGTAATCATCGCCTTCATCTGCATAACGCTGGGGAATGCCATGATAAGAGAGCAGTAGCAGATCCGGTTCGCCATGTTTGGCAAAAGAAGCGCGTACGCTGTTCGCCAGTGCATTAATGTAATCGTGGTTATCGGCGTAATCACGTATAAACGATATCCCCGGAATGCTACGTTTGCGCGCCAGAATGCGTGCCAGTTCATCCCATACCGCACCGACCGTAGAACAGGAGAATTGCGGATAAAGCGGCAGCACCACTAATATGATCCCATACATGCTCTGCCAGTAGTTCATCTACGGCGCTTTCCAGTGATGGCGAGCCGTAGCTCATTCCCAGCGCTACGGGCGTCTCCGGTAAACGTTGTGCCAGCGCCTGCTGTTTGCTGGCGGCTGTAAACCATCAGCGGCGAGCCACCTTCCATCCAGACAGAGGCATACAGCTTCGCCACACGCGGCGAGCGCAGCGGCAAAATCACGCCGCGCAGCAACGGCCACCATAACAACCGTGAGGTATCAACCACGCGTCTGTCGCTTAAAAATTGTTTCAGATAGCGTTTTTACCGCTTCAGGTGTGGGGCATCGGCGTACCCAGGTTTGCCAGCCAGGATACCGGTTTTAGTCTGACGCATTACCGCCTCTTATCGATTCAACTTGTTGATAATTGTAGCGGAAAAGTGAGGAAGAAGAACTAATTGCTGTGAGAGGTATTGCCTGAGGTGGATGAGCAGACCTGCCCGAAAGCAGATCTGCTGCGGCTTGATTAGCCGAGGATTTTTTCCAGATCAGCGCGAACTTCAGCAACCGGCTTGGTGCCGTCAACTTTCGCGTATTTGGTATTACCCGCTTCCGCTTCTTTGGAGTAGTAGCCGATCAGCGGTGCTGTCATCTCGATGGTATTCAACCAGACGTTTACGTACGGTCTCTTCCTGATCGTCTTTACGGGTAGTCAGTTCTTCACCGGTAACGTCGTCTTTACCTTCTACTTTCGGCGGATTGAATTTAACGTGATAAACACGACCAGACGGCGCGTGAACGCGGCGACCGACGATACGGTCAACGATCAGTTCGTCCGGTACGTCGAATTCCAGAACGTAATCAACATTGATGCCCGCTTCTTTCATCGCGTCTGCCTGCGGAATGGTACGCGGGAAGCCGTCAACAGGAAACCATTACGGCAGTCTTCCTGAGCAATGCGCTCTTTAACCAGCGCGATCACCAGTTCGTCGGTGACCAGTTTGCCAGCATCCATAATGTCTTTTTGCTTGTTTACAGCTCGGAGCCAGATTTGACCGCAGCACGCAGCATATCGCCAGTGGAGATTTGCGGAATACCATATTTCTCCATGATGAACTGAGCCTGAAAGTCCCTTTCCCCGCGCCCGGGCGCCAAGCAGAATGATACGCATTGCGAAAATCCCAAAATGTGTCCAGAATTTTTTTGAAAAAGCGATAAACGATACCACCATCCAGGCGATTGCCTCAAAGAAAGGCACCAGGGGCTGAAACGGTTAATGGCGAGATAATTTGCGGAAAGTGCAGATAATGAAAAGAAAAATGCCGGATGACACGAAGGTCATCCGGCATTACATCAGGAAACCAGCAGCTGGTTCATACGACGAATAAACAGGTTCGGATCTTCCAGCGTGCCGCGTTCTGCCAGCAGTGCCTGATCCAGCAGCAGTTCTACCCACTCGCTGAACTTCGCTTCATCTTCAGTATCTGCCGCACGTTTCACCAGTACGTGATCCGGGTTCAGTTCGAAGATGTATTTCACTTCTGGCACTTTCTGGCCCGCCGCAGCGAACAGTTTCGCCATCTGAGTGCTCATTTCGTCCGCGTCCGGTCGAAACGATCGCTGGCGTATCGGTCAGACGGTGAGTCAGACGGACATCTTTTCACGCGCTCGCCGAGCAGGGGCTTTCACACGGTCGATGAACGGGTCAGTGCTTTCTCCGCTTCTTTCGCGCTCTCATCAACTTCGTCAGCCAGTTTTCCAGCGACTCGTCAACTTTAGCACCGACTGGAACGGTTTACCGTCGAACTCAGTCAGATAGTTCATCATCCACTCATCGATGCGGTCGGAAAGCAGCAGAACTTCGATGCCTTTCTTACGCAGGTTCCAGTGCGGGCTGCTCTTCGCTGCCGCATAGCTGTCTGCAGTGATGTAGTAGATTTTCTCCTGCCCTTCTTTCATGCGGGAAACGTAGTCTTCAGAGACACGGTCTGCGCAGAAGAATCCGGTATGAGTAGAAGCAAAACGCAGCAGTTTGGCGATCGCTTCCGTTAGCGAAATCTTCCGCCGGACCTTCTTTCAGTACCGAGGCCAAACTGTTGCCAGAAGGTCTGGTATTTTTCGTCGTCTTTCGCCAGTTTTTCCAGCATTTGCAGCACACACGCTTGGTCAGCGCATTGCGCAGGTTACGCGTTACCGTGCTGTCCTGGAGGATTCACGGGAAACGTTCAGCGGCAGATCGCTGGAGTCAATCCAGACCACGCACGAAGCGCAGATAGTTCGGCATGAACTGTTCTGCGTCGTCCGATGACTTTACGCTTCTTGAACATACAGTTTCAGGCCGTGTTTATGATCACGGTTCCACATATCCCACGGAGCCTGGGAGGGGATGTACAGGCTGGCCTGTACTCCTGCTTACCTTCAACGCGGTTGTGGCTCGGTCAGCGGATCGTTAAAGTCGTGGGCGATGTGTTTGTAAACTCTTTGTACTCTTCATCGGTGATTTCCGACTTGTTACGAGTCCACAGCGCCTGCGCTTTGTTAATTTTCTCCCAAGGGGAGATAACGGTTTCGCCGTCTTTTTGCTCTTCGCGTTTTTCACGTCTCTACCGGCAGCGCGATATGGTCCAGGTATTTGCTGATGATGGAACGCACGCGCCAGTCATCGAGGAACTCGTCTTCGCCTTCACGCAGATGCAGGAGTTTCCATGCGATCTTCTTTGGTGATGTCGGCAACGAGGTGTATTCACCTTCGCCAGCCGATTCCCAGAAGACGCCATTTTTCTGGTTTTCGCCTGCCGCGCAGTACGCACGGTCACTGTCGGCCACGATAAACGCAGAGTAGAAACCAACACCAAACTGACCGATCAGCTGACTGTCTTTCGCTTTGGTCAAGGCTTGAGTTCGAGGAATGATTTGGTACCAGATTTAGCGATAGATCCCCAGATGGTCAATCACTTCGTCGCGGGTCATCCCACGCCGTTATCGGAGATGGTCAGCGTGCGCTTGTCTTTATCGAAAGAGACACGAACGCGTAGTTCGCCATCACCTTCGTACAGGTCCGGGTTAGAGAGCGCGCGGAAACGCAGCTTGTCCGCCGCATCGGAGGCGTTAGGAGATAAGCTCACGCAGGAAGATTTCTTTATTGGAATAGAGAAATGGATCATCAGGTGCAGAAGCTGTTTCACTTCTGACTGAAAACCACGAGTTTCTTGTCCTTTCATGTAGGTCTACCTCAATAAATGCCATTTTAAGGTTAAAAACAGGGATGAGGGAGAGATGGGGACAAGGGAGAATAATTTCAAGCGAGAGCAGGGTGATCCTGCTTTCTCGTTTGCTTAAAACGAATCTTATGACGCCCGGCAAGGGAGTGTGACAGCGTGGTGCCATCGACCATTTCAGCTCGCCGCCAACCGGTACGCCACTGAGCGATTCGGCTGGCTTCCACGTCATATTGCGCGCAAAGCTCGGCAATGTAGTTAGCGGTAGCTTCACCTTCAACCGTGGGATTGGTGGCGAGGATCACTTCAGTGATTTTTCCTCTGCCAGACGCTGTTCCAGACGATCAAGGCCGATATCATCCGGACCGATGCCGTCCAGCGGTGACAGGATGCCCCCATCAACACAAAATAACGACCTGACTTTGCCCCGTCTGCTCAATGGCGTAAATGTCCGCCGGACTCTCCACCACGCAAGATTTGACCGTTTTCCTGACGACGCATTCGAACAGATGCAAACTTCCTGTTCGGTGAAGGTGTTACAAAAGTGGCCGATTTCCATCGCCCGGGTGAGCGCCTGCGCCAGACGCATCCCGCCGCTACGATCGCGCTGAAGCAGCGTGAACGCCGCCACGCTACGCTACTTCGGGCCCAGCGCCCGGCGGGAGCAGCGCACGTATGCTGCATAAGCTGTGTTAACAGCGGGCTGGTTTGCATCAGAACGGCATCTTAAAGCCAGGCGCGGCAGCTGCATTCCGGGAGGATACAGAGGCCATTTTTCTTTTTCTGGTTTCTTCAGCCGACGTGCTGCGTCGTTGAATGCTACAGCCACCCGGGTCTTCCAGCATCTCTTTGTCGTCTTCCAGCAGGCTCGGGGTCGTCTCTACGCGACGGCAGTTGTGCCGTTGATGGTCCTTTTACCAGACGCCGCCAGATTCGCCGGTGACTTCCAGCTGCGCGATCTCTTCCTGCATTTTCTGCATTTTTTCTTGCATCTGCTGGGCTTGCTTCATCAGGTTACCCAGACCGCCTTTCAAACATGGTTTCTCTCCAATCACGTTAAGGATGACGAACGTAAGCTGATAGCACGATCAAATGGGAGCCAGACTTTCTTCATCCCAGCTCCGCATCCGAGGGCTCGACGAGGATGCAGGTGTGTATCCGCAATACGGACTCGCGCGCCTGCGCAAGTTTTTCTTCGTATATCGCCTGACGCCACTCAGCGGCGTACGCACCGCGGGTATCATCTTCAACGATAGTCAGTTCAACCGTTGAACCTTTTTAACATGCTCAACGCTTCAGCCAGTTTTTGCTGTGCACCGCGGTTGTTAAATGCCGCTGAGAGGAGCGCAAATGCGACATACTGCGTTGTCGCTCTCCTCTTTCCAGGCATTTAACGCCACCTGTTCGACCAGTTTTGGTAGCGAAAGTTGACTCACCTGAGCCGCCCACGCGTCGCGCTCAATGGCTTCTGCCGCCAGCTTCGCCGCCAGTTCCGGCGTTTTTTCATGTTCCAGCGCTTTTTCAGCGCCTTCGGTGTGGCGACCACTTTTTGCTTTTTGCTGCATCACTGGAGTGGTCGCCTTCCAGCGATACGCTTTTTGGCTGGCGCTTTTTCCAGCGCCGATGGCACCGGACGCGCCTGAACGCGATCGGTGACCGAAGCCAGTCTTTCCAGCGCAGCGTTATTCACCGGCCGCGCGCGGGTAGCGGCTGCCGGTTCACTCTTTTTTGCTTTGGTTGCTCCCTGCACGCGCTGCAACTGCTGGCGCGCCGCCAGCACCTGGCTGGTGGTTTCCGGGAGCGGTACAGATCGGTGCCTGCTGCGGCGCTGATTGCGGTTGCGGCGGCACCTGGGTTGGCGTCATTACTGCCGTTGGCGCGACGGGTGCAAAGGACTGGCGTGGCACTTCTGGCTCAGGCAGCGGCATACGCGGATGGAACGCCAGCGCGCGCAGCAGCGTCATCTCAACGCCCATACGGCGGTCCGGCGCATACGGTAATTCTTTGCGACCAATCAACAGCGTCTGATAGTAAAGCTGAATATCCGTCGGCGGTATGGTGCGCGCCAGTTCACGCATCCGCAGCTCGATGGCGGCCATGTCGTTGCCAAGTGCAGCAGGCGAAAGTTGTACCATCGCAATACGATGCAACAAGCCGAGCATTTCCACCAGCAACGCTTCCCCACTCGATACCACGGGCAGCGGCTTCATTAATCAGTGCCATTACGCGCTCGCCGTTGGCCTCGACCATCGCTTCAACCAGCGACAGCGCTTGATCGTCGTCAAGCGTACCCAGCATCGTACTGACCGCCTGGGTTGAAACCTGGCCGTCACCGCTGGCAATCGCCTGGTCGGTCGAGACTTAAGGCATCTCGCAGGCTGCCTTCAGCGGCGCGCGCCAGCAATTGCAGCGCCCGCGGCTCGTGAGCGATATGTTCTTCATTGAGGATGTGCTCAAGTTGATGACGAATTTGCTCGACATCCAGCGCCTTGAGATGAAATTGCAAACAGCGCGACAAAATCGTCACCGGCAATTTCTGTGGATCGGTCGTCGCCAGCAGAAACTTAACGTGCTCCGGCGGCTCTTCAAGAGTTTTTAACAGTGCGTTAAAGCTGTGACGCGACAGCATATGCACTTCGTCGATGAGATAAACTTTGAAACGACCACGCGCCGGAGCGTACTGGACGTTATCCAGCAGGTCGCGGGTATCTTTCAACTTTGGTGCGCGAGGCGGGGCGTCGATTTCAATCAATCAGATCGACAAAGCGCCCCTGCTCGATTTCTCGACAGTTATCGCACACGCCGCACGGCGTCGCGGTAATGCCGGTTTTCGCAGTTTAGCCCCTTCGCCAGCAGTCGGGCGATAGAGGTTTTCCGACGCCACGGGTGCCGGAAAAAGATAAGCATGATGAATACGCCCTAACGACAAGCCGTTCGCCAGTGCGGTCAGCACATGTTCCTGGCCGACGACGTCAGCAAAGGTTTGTGGGCGCCATTTTCGGCTAAGACCTGATAACTCATTGGCAGGCTCTGAAACGCTGGAAGGTGGATTCACGAAGGGGTAATGCTAACACAGCCCCGTCAGAACGGCGAGGCTAATGCACATCTTGTGCTGTCCGTAGCGTGGGCAGCAAAGACTGGCGATAATTAATGGCCCGGGAACGGGACAAGGGCTGTAGCTGGTAATGCCCTGTTTTTCGAGACGCTGTTCGCCGCCGAGATCGAACAGGTTGATAATGAACGCAGCGTCACGCCACTTCACCACCCAGACGACGGATCGCTTTGCGGTCGCTTCGATAGTGCCGCCGGTTGCCAGCAGATCGTCCACCACCAGAACTTTTGTCGCCCGGTTTGATGGGCATCCAACGTGGATCTCCAGCGGATCGGTGCCGTATTCAGATCGTAAGTTTCACTGATAGTTTCACGCGGCAGTTTGCCCGGTTTACGGACCGGTACAAAGCCAACGCCCAGACCCAGAGCTACCGGAGCGCCAAACAAGAAGCCACGCGCTTCGGTGCCGACAACTTTGTAATGCCCGCATTTTTGTAACGCTCAACCAGCAAGTCGATGCTGAGAGCGTAAGCTTTCGGGTCTTCCAGTAAGCTGGTGACATCGCGGAAAAGAATGCCGGGTTTTGGGTAGTCCTGAATGCTTTTGATGCTATTTTTTGAGATACTCAAGCTGCTGTGCAGTCGCGGTCATAAGTGTATGCCTGCTTGTTACGGTGGTACTCACGGCGCGTTTTAAACGTATCAAAAGTAACAGTTGTTTAACCTTTGACCGCCTGCGCCTGTGCTCGAAAACGCCAGAATGTACTGGCTGTACGCAATAATTGCAACTGCGATTGTTGTGCTTCAGTGCTTTTCTTGCTTTTCATCAATCACCGGAATTCGCCACATATAGAAAAAGCAAACAGGCGAGAATTACCAGCAACATGATGCGCACCCATGGCATCTGGACGAACCACAGAGAAATGGCAAACGTGAGCAAAATAAGCAAAAATCGCCCGCGGTTTGACACCGCGCGGCATCGCATGATGTTTCTGCCAGAAACGTAGATAGCTGCCAAACCATGAGCGGTACAGCAACCAGGGCGTGAAAGCGCGGGGGAAGAACGGGCAAAAGCACCAGGCCGCCAGCAGGATAAACGGCGTCGTCGGTAATACCGGTAATACCACGCCCAGCGTACCCAGCACTACCGCCAGCCAGCCAATGATGATTAAAATGATTCGTTGCATATTGAGTGTTGTCAGCTTACAGAGTGGCTACTTTAGCATAACAATTATCATTTTCATTGAGGTCTTATCGTGAAAACCGCCCTGCTGCTGGAAAAACTGGAAGGACAGCTCGCTACGCTGCGTCAGCGTTGTGCCCCGGTGTCACAGTTCGCCACGCTAAGTGCTCGTTTCGACAGGCATCTTTTTCAGACTCAAATGGAAGACAAATACTACAGGCTTGTCTCGACGAGGCGAACCTAATGGCTGCGCTTCGTCGGCGCAGTTGAGCAGCAACAGCTGCCGCAAGAAATGGCCTGGCTGGCGGAACATCTGGCGGCACAACTGGAAGCCATCGCGCGTGAAGCCTCCGCCTGGTCATTGCGCGAGTGGGACAGTGCGCCACCGAAAATTGCCCGCTGGCAGCGTAAACGTATTCAGCATCAGGATTTTTTGAGCGGCGGCTACGTGAGATGGTTGCCGAACGCAGAGCCCGCCTGGCGCGGGTGACCGATCTCGTGGAACAGCAAACGCTGCATCGTGAAGTGGAAGCCTATGAAGCGCGCCTGGCACGCTGTCGCCATGCGCTGGAAAAAATCGAAAACAGGTTAGCGCGTTTAACCCGCTAGCAATGGAGAGAGTATGTCACTGGAAAATGCCCTGACGATGCCGTCAAACTGGCTGTCGATTTGATTGTGCTGCTGGAGAAAATCAGATCCCTGCCAGTACCGTTACGCTGCGCGCGTGCTGGATAAAACGCGATTATGAAAGAAATTAACGCGCGATGATGAGGCGGAAAAAAGTGAGAAATAAATGGGGTGGCTAAATGTCCCCAAGGTTGCGGGCAAACGCAAAAAACTGCCTGATGCGCTACGCTTATCAGGCCTACATGGATCCTGCAATATATTGAATTTTTGCGGTTTTGTAGGCCGGATAAGGCGTTCGCGCCGCATCCGGCATGAACGACGCGCACGTTGTCAGCAATCTGAGCAATACGTAACTGAACGAAGTACAACAG
>VOFK01004194.1_pt1 | contig 32498 bp, 56 predicted proteins | sample 5384121 | NCBI WGS metagenome assembly VOFK01 (sample SAMN12384730, study PRJNA508395) | human gut metagenome | isolation source: healthy gut J | host: Homo sapiens | reverse complement strand
AAAGTATGAATATTATTTTTTTAAAAGCAATAATGTATTTCCCATATATCGCTATTTGATTCAGAGGGTACTTGATAATATAAATTTCCATTATATATATATAGTTATATGTTTAATATCTTGCACAACATTTTTATTAATATTGGTAATGAAAATTTTATTTCCATTACTTTTTGAATAAATAGAGCCCTATCCCACTAAACTATCACCGTTTAATTGATAAGATAAAATCAGAACAACCATATTTTATTGGCTTTACTCTTTCTTCAAATCCTTCTTGCCAATTACTGTCGCCTAAAATATATTTTTATCGATATGAAAACATGAAATATCATAATCTTTAAATCCAGGTAATAATTTATATTTTTTTCAATAATAGCAACAGCTTCTTCTCTTAGAGAGTATATGCCAATAATTTTTGTTTCTTCATATTCTAAATGTTTTCCATAACTATATGAATGTTGCAGTAAATAAACGCTTTTTTTTTTCATTAGTTTCCACCTCTATCTCCATATTTTTTTCAATTTGTTATACTCTGAACCAGGTCCTGTTCTATAGTTATCTTTTTCCATATCGTTCGTCCATAACTCGTTTAGCAAATTCTTTACCACTCTCGCCTGCACGTGGTTTCTTACCTTTTGCCCAAGAAGGTATATCAGTAGCTTTTTCTTTGTTGCTAGATTTTGCTTTTTTTTTGCAAGATACATTACGCCTCCTACAACATCTATAACAACGCAAGTTCCTATTCCTCCAACATATATAATATCACCTATTGGCAAAGGTCCATCTAATCCAGCTAACCAGAATGTACTTCCGGCCCAAGTTTCTACGTCTATCATAATATGTTTTATATCCATATTCTACAGCATAATTTATTGTTTTTTTTGTTCATCTCCATATATCATATTGTCAACATTCCAAAAATTGATCTTCACTTATAAAACGTCTAATGCTACTATCATAATATCTTGCTCTCAGATATGTCATACCGCTTTCATAATCGTAATATTGACCATAGTAGCGTAGTGGATTATTTTCAAAAAGAACGATTCATTTTTTTGGTTTGTATTTCTCCCCACGCATCATATGTATAATCAGCGGCTTTATTGCTTGTACTTGTGTAAATAGAAAGTACATCGCCATGTGCATCTTTAAACAAATAACCGGTTGTACCATTTTGTCTCCTTGACACATATCCGTTTACTCCCATTACATTTGTTGCATAATTGTTATTATTTAACGTTTCATTAATAACATTATCACCGTCATAGTAATACTTAGTTGTATTGTCCCCTATTGTTTTTACTTGCTCTTAATCCGTCTGAATAATAAGTATAACTTGCTGTTTCACCCACATCATTATTATAATTAACTAACTGTCCCCATGCATTATAAGAATATGTTTCTTTGCCGATATAATTATTAATACAATCATAGCCTTCAGTCAAATTAGTTAACAAGTTCCCATTTTTTATCATATGTTAATGAAATCTCCCAATCCGCATAAAAAGCTATTATTCCCCAGTTTTCTTGTAGCCCATTGATCAAAGATAATACGTTAATCTATTATTTTGATGTCAATAAAGTCCGATGTTGCAATATATATATTTCCATCAAGAAATACTTCATAATATTTTTGCTTTTTGAATAATAAAGAAAACGTGATCAAAAGTGCAAGTATTTTCTTTAAACTTGTACTTTTCATTTTTTTTCTTTCATTTAATCAATTACTTTCCGTTCAATTGCTACATCAATCTGTGAATTTAGTTTACAACTCCTTTTTAATTCACATTTTGTATTATATATATATTTTTTTATTTTAACGCACATTTTGTAACATCATTCCTATATTTTTATATTAACATACAAATATTAAATATACAATTAGGAAATATGTAGAATTGTTCTGTTATATTTTAGTTATAATTACTATGAAACAAGAAAATAAAAAAAAACAGATAAAAATCTCATAATACTTTTTTGCATAATTACCTTAATTTGCAAATCTGCCCTTTATTATACTTAGATTGATATTTTTTTGACAGGTCTAAAAAAAAAATAGCTTAACCATGCGTTTTTTTAAGATAGGCTATTACCAACTCCTTTTTTCTGATTATTTAATAAAATTATCATATAAGTGATATTCAGAATTCGTCCGAGTGTCCAATCTTCAACTAATTTACATATGTTATCAGATTCTACTCCTTTAAAACCTCTCTGTTCCAACCTGCATTATTCGTTTTAACTTCACAAAAAATAATCATCTTTTTCATAAATCTCACCTTTTATTGTAATTGTTTTAGATACTCTTTATAAGTTATTGAACATTTTTGTATCAATCTGCACTGCTGATTCCGAAATAACCGTATACACTAAATATTTATACCGTTTTTTGATGAAGTAGCCTTTGCTTACAAACGTCATAATTGACTCCTCCTTCGTCAAAAACTTTTTTTTGCGACTTCTGCTTTATTGTCCGTAAGATTAAAATGCAAAATCTACACAAAAATGTGGGTTTGTAGGTCAGATAACCGTCACAGTATATCTATTCAATCTTCGCTTTTGCGACATATATTATATAAAACTGACCGAATTGTCAAAATCAAATTCGTGCGGTTCTTTTTCGGTGTTTTTATGACCTACCGCAAATGCTATTGCGAATTCGTAATTTTGGGGAAAATCAAGTGCTTTTGCGTAGTAATCCTTTTTATCGCCGTACATTGCGTCATATATTATGCCTATAACAAGATTTCCAAGTCCCATTGACTGTGCCGCAAGCGTCATATTGGCTGTTGCAATTCCGGCGTCAAACTTGCTCCATTTAAAATTCTTGTCAGCACTCAATATTAAAACAGTCGGTGCATTATAATAAAAAGTTGTTCGGATTACTTTCAATCTTCGCTTTCGTTTCTTCATCTGGAGCAGACGCAAGCATTTTTTATTTTTCTGTCTGTGTCAATTTCCTTTAGTATCGGATTGTCACCGTCCACGACCGAAACATGAACCTCCTGCATATTTCTAGCGGTCGGTGCTTGAAGTGCAGCTGTTATAACCGCATTTATTTCTTCCTTTGTAAGTTTTTTCGTCTGTGTACGCTCTTATTGAACTTCTCTCTTTTATTGTCTTTAATACTTCATTCATAATACATCTTCCTTTCTCGTTAGTTCCGTATTTTTATTTGTTCACCTTGAATTAACGGATAGCTTATAAGTATATCTGAATTCAAATTTTCTTTATTCATATCAACACCTGTAATTTGATGATTTTCATAAGTGGTGTAATAATATATTCCCTTGTCACCGTTGCAACAAGAAGTGTAAATAGTGTATTCGAACTTACCGTCTGTAACTTCACAACAGCCTTTTTGCTGTTCAACCGCACCAAGAATATGAAAAAACTGACTTTACACTTTCCGATTCAGTTTCTCCCGACAATGAATTTGTTTTCACGAATGCCGCTCTTACGAATCTTGACTGTGACGATAAATCACCTGGCAAGCCGATTGCCCTCCCATACCACGACTGTACATATTCAAATTCAACTTATCCGAAAAATTGTTTTTAGGTGATTTCGGTGACAAATTCATATAGTTGTTAAGATTAAACATCTGCTTGTCAAAAGGCGGATTGTTCGTAAGCACACCGACAGGATTGTCATAAATTTTTATACCGTCTTTAATAGATTCAACGGTTATTGCCTCGTTTTTATCGGCGATTATCCAATGTAACTGTGCCAAAGTCATTTTTCGTTAAAAGGAATGTTTGTTATATTAATTTTTCCAAGCAACACCCTTGCCTCTTTTTACACTTGCACATTTACCTAAAATATACGGTATAAATTCAAATTGCGTGATATTATCCTTACCGTCAATCACTTCTTTATAATCCGCATTGCCGACAAAGTTAAGTCCTGCCATACCAAGACCTTTTTTCATTAATTGCGTCATAATAAAGCGGATAATTTTCGGCAATATGAGCCATCCCTATCATCGCGTAATGAGTTTCCATTATGCCCATATTTTTTAGATTGAATTTATAATTTCGAGGTGTTATCGTAATTTCTTCACCATATGAAAATTCATAATCAAGCGTTCTTCCGAAATAAAAATCTTTTTGTTTTATACGTTGCTGCAGTACACATAAAATGTTACCTCCGATAAATTATTTACTTATATTATAACACAAGACAACCCAAAAATTTCAGGTTGTCTTGTGAATTTTTGTTAATTTGCTTTTTATGCCGACTTTCATATTGTCAATGTCGGTTGCCCAAGTAAAGTTCTTTTCAACTCTTACCGCCAAGACTTCCATTGCATTAAAATCTGTTGCATTTTCAAAAGGCAAATCTGTTATTTTAGCTGTTTTACTGCCGTCAGAGATGGTGGCGTTGCATACTTTTTTATCAAAGTCAGCCTCAATAACCACGTTATAAACAGTGTCTTTATTAAAGCCTGTACCTACGTCCTTCAATCTGTTTCAAGAAGTCCGTTTGCTATTCCGCCGTTTGCCGAATATTGCAATTCCGCACCTTTTTGAGTTTTCAATGCAAAGAATGTATTTTTTGATGAATCGGCAAATCTCAATTCACCATATGACTGTCCGCCTGTACACTCGCCGACTTTCCAATCAAGCTCAATTCTTACCGTACCGTTCATTTTATACGGAAGATTATAAATTGCATTTCTGTTTCCTTTTGTACTGTCCTCAAAATGCATTACTTTGCCGTTTGTTCCTTGTGCTACCGCGATATTTGCCAGTTCACCGGGCTTTTTCGTACCTGCCCATTCAAGTTTATCTCCTATATTATACTTTTCATAATCTTCGTTTATATACATTTTCCATGCTACATTATTAGAATCTGTATATTCCGTATAGTCCGCCGTTGCCAATAGGTCAGGTTCTTCTGTCGGAACCGTTGTTTCAATTATTTTCTGATCTTCCTCTTTGCCGTTTTTTAATGCAGCAGCATACTTTGCGGCATTTGCTTTATCATAGAATTGTACAGATCCCGATATATATTAATCTGTTGTCTGCGTCCCACTCAACCTTTTTACCGATAGATTCAGCAATAACTCTAAGAGGTATCAACATTCTGTCATTTACTACTTGTGCCGGAACGTCCATTTCAAACGGAATATCATTAATCGTATATTCGCTCTTATCCAAAGTCATATTTACTATATATCCGTTTCCAGAAAGTGTAACAGTCCTTGTCGAGTCATTATATCCAACGTCCATACCCAAGCTTTTCAGCGATAAATCTAACCGGTACTAATGTTCTGTCATCAACAATTATCGGTGTAACGTCACTGTTTTCTGTATCAATTTGTACAATATTGCCGACATAGGCATTTGCGCAGTCAACTGCCAATTTTACACTTAATGCACCTGTTTTTGCGTTAATGTCATAGGTACCGTGCGAACCTGTCAAATCAGGGTTTGTGATTTTTTTGCCGTCTTTTATAACATATCCCTCAAACATAGGTACTTTTGTTGTTTCAGCACCAAGATAATAGCTTAAATTCGGCGGTTGATTGTAGTGGTTATTTTGTACCGCAACAGACGCTCTGTAATATGAATCATGCATTAATGTATTCAATTTATATGATGTAGGAATTGAAGTCGAGTATATTCTTATTTCCTTTTCATCTGCGGTTTTCCATACAATTTCTTCACGCCAGTCACCGAACAAATCCGCACTGATACAAGGTACTGCCTTTTGTACCGCTGTTTGACGCGCAATCATCTGCCGTCATAAGCACGTCAACAGACTTGTCCTCCCAGTTATATTTTTGATACGGTTGTACCGTCAAGCAATTCGCTAAGTAAATCACCGTCCCAATAAACCTTGAAATTCATCGGAATAGTTGCGTCGCTGTCAACAGTACCGTCAATTTTTCTGAACTTAAAACCATTCCATGTATCAGCTATATTTTCACCGCTGATATTGGCAGGAATTGTTGCAGTTGAGCCCCATACTTCAAAGCCTTTGTGTGTAGGGTCTATATCCGCCGAACGACTTCTGCCTGTATCTTTATTTTTGCTGTAACCCCATTGAACTTCACCTGTTCTTGCATCGTGATACTCGATATTTGCCATAAGCTGTGATGTTTCGTGACAAGCCCACGTCATATAGCCGTTAAAATCGGGATCTGTTTTTGCAACATCAAACGCATCTCCATGAGCCAATTTTTGAGCATTGCCGTCATTATCATATACCTTTACGGCATACATTTCACTTCCGTCATGGTCAATAGCCATAGGTCCGGATAATATTTCGTCTTTTTCCGTCAAAATCAACGTCCACCGTTACAAGATTATGGTTGCACGCACCCCATATACTGTTTACATCATCTTTGTTTTCGGTATTGTGTACCCAATCTTCTTTAAACTTTCCGTCCTCAATATGCCATGCTGCCGCTCTTACGTTATCCCACGCACCACGCACCATAACAACACTCGGTGTTACACCGTCAAGATATGCCAAGCCGAAAAGATAGTGGCTTGCTCTCTTTGTAAGACGCCCTGTATCACTGTATCTGTATGACCAGTCCGAAAGCGGTTCTTTTGACGGTTTTAGGTCTGTTCTGTCTGTTTCCTCAGCTGTTTCGCCGTCATATATCGAAAGAAATTCAGGTGTTGAAACTATGTATTGTCTGTCCTTAAATATTGCCAAATTGCTCTCCGACTTTGAATAATCGGTTATTCCGTCACCGTTCGTATCGCCTGTTGTATTGCCTTTTCCGTCTGTTGTACCCTCGAACGAACGCATTATAACTTCTGCTTTTCCGTCGCCGTCCATATCATATGCAAGGAAGTTTATATCAACTTCATTAATTTCGTTAGGGGACCTATATCGATTGTCCACATATGTGTACCGTCTGTTTTGTATGCCTCGATAACAGGATATGATGTTCTTGTGTTAACATCCATACTCGGCACTCGTCTTAACAAAATTTCGTATTCTCCGTCACCGTCAAGGTCTGCAACCGCACCGTCATCAATTAATGTTGTATCCTTCACGCTCCGTTACTTTAAAGCCAATATAATTTTTATCCCATGCCGTAGTCGTATACTCTACTCCTGTTTCTTCACCGTTCTCTACTTCTTTGAAAGTATACTCTGCATTTGTACTCGCTCCGGTATGGAAAAAGTTTGTCGTAGTTATCGGCTTGTCATTCAGCTTTTCACCGCGACAATAAAGATTGTATGTCAAGCTGTTTGAATCCGTACCTAAAAAACGCCAGCTTACAAGCGTTCCGTTTTCTCCCGGTACTGCCACCAAACCTCTTGAAAGATTTTCAAACTGTCTTTCATTTTTTGGTCTTTGCTCATACAATTTTTCTGTATCGGCACGTTGTTCTTGATTTACTTCCGCCTCATAATGACCGAGTGTAAAACCGTCGGAATCATTATATGCGTCAAATTTTGCAAACGCACTTCCACTGCTTGCAAGCATTATCGCAGAAACCACCGCTGAAGTCACACGAATTTTGTTCTTCTTTCATCTTCATAACACTTCCTTCATAATTTATTTATATTTAGAATTATATCACAAATATTTCGTGTTGTACAGACTTTTTTGTGCAAATTCATTATTATTAAAGTGATTATAAGTGTTATAGGAAAACAGTGGCGGCCAAAATGCCCATTTTCAAATTGTCGCCAAGCATACCTGCTATTTTACCTGCAAATGTAGGGACCTCCTGCACAACCTACATCTCCGGCTAGCGCAAGGAATGCGAACATAGCCGTACCTCCGCCTTTTATAGAGGTTGACGCATCGCTGTATGTTCCGGGCCAAAGTATGCCTACCGAAAACCCTGATACCGCAATCCCGATTAAGCCGACAATCGCCGATGATGAAAAACGATACCGTTAAATATGAAAGCACACATAAACAACCGCTGAAAACCATCATTTTATACAGATTGATTTTTTTTCTCCGAATTTACCGTAAATTGCTCTTGAAATACCCATAAGTACAGAAAATACCGTAGGTCCCTACCAAGTCACCTATTGATTTTGATATTCCGAGTGCCTTTTTCAACAAATGCCGACGCCCACTGGCTTACAGTCTGTTCACTTGCTCCGGCACAGCACATAATAAGTAAAAATCCCCAAAATGCCTTTTGCTTTATAAGTTCTTTTAAAGAAAGTCCGTTTTCTTCTTCGTTAATAAGCGGTGCAATAGGCACTTTTAGAAATGTCAATCCGTTTATAACAGGTACTGCCGCCCAAATAAGTGCAAGTATCTTCCAATTATCAATACCAAATACATTAAAGAATATTGTTGATATTACTACTACTCCCGCCGTACCCCAACAGTAAAATGAATGTAGCATACTCATAGTTTTGTCTTTATGTTCATTCGGACAAGCCTCAACTATCGGACTTACAACAACTTCAAGCAATCCTCCGCCGACTGCATAAAGCAACACCGAAATAAATATTCCCATAAAAGAATCATTCATCATATCGGGCAATATTGCTATCGAAATCAATCCCAATGCCGCGAATAAGTGTGCTATAAGTACAGATAGCCTGTATCCGATTTTATCGATAAAAAATGCCGACGCAAAATCTATTATAAGCTGTAAACCAAAGTTGATTGTAATTAATAAGGTTATCTTCGACAGCGGTATACTGTATTGCGATTGAAACGTAATAAACAACAGCGGTACGAAATTGTTTACTATCGCTTGAACTATGTACCCGATAAAGCACGACCGTATTGTACTGTTATAATTAACTTTCATACTTTCACCTCTTAATTTTTATAATTATAACATAAATTATCATAGTCTTTATATGTCACCGTAACAGTTTGCGTTCCGACTTTCATATTATCAAAGCCCGATATTTTATATCCGCAGACTTCTTTTTCAGTGTTATCTTCATATAGCATCTTTACAGACAAACTGTTTTTATCAAATTCTTCACAGATTTTATAATTCGTCTTTTCTGTTGTCGTATATACTCTAAGTGCATTTTCAGCCACAATACATCAGCACCCATATTTATCGCTTTTGTTATCCCCTCGTCATCATCACCGAATACCCAATCAATGTTGTTCTTTTCGTCGGGGTTCTCCACAGGTGTTATCAAATTATATCCGTTTTTCTTTAATTCATACGCAAGGTCTGAACCGCTGTCACTGTATCCGCCCTCTTTCATAGGCTTTCTGATATTACCCACCTGCGGCGGCTCTTTTTACTTGATATAAAATTGCTATATTCATAATATTCATCCCTTTATCGTTTGATAATTTTATTATAATCTTCTTACAATACACTGTCAACACAAAAAAACTGCCGATTTTATGTCGGCAGTTTTTCTGTTTTAACCTAATATATTTTTTTTAAATCTTCTTCAGGTGTTGTAATTTTTGCAATATTGTAGTTTTCTACCAAGTATCCCAATACATTCGGTGATATAAATGCTGGGAGTGTAGGACCAAGACGGATATTTTTAATACCGAGATGAAGAAGTGTAAGCAGAATACATACAGCTTTCTGTTCGTACCATGAAAGTATCATTGAAAGCGGAAGTTCATTTACTTCACATTCAAATGCCTCCGCAAGTGCAATGGCTACTTTAATCGCACCGTATGCGTCATTACACTGTCCCATGTCCATAATTCTCGGCAAACCGCCTATTATTGTACCTAAATCAAGGTCGTTAAAACGATATTTACTGCAAGCAAGCGTTAATATAATGGTATCGTCAGGCGTTTGCTTTACGAAATCGGTATAATAGTTTCTTCCCGGCCATGCTCCGTCACAGCCACCTACCAAGAAGAAATGCTTTATAGCGCCGCTCTTAACTGCGTCAATAACTTTATCCGCAACGCTCAATATTGTTCCGTGTCCGAAACCTGTTGTCACGCTTGTTCCGCCGTTTATACCTGTAAATTGCTTATCCTCGTCATATCCGCCCAGCTCAAGAGCCTTTTCGATAATCGGTGTAAAGGTCTCTTTATCGTCACCGATATGTGTGATTTCAAGGATATGATACAACTTCTGTTGTAAACACTCTGTCCGAATAGCCGTCCTTTGGCGGCATTAAACAATTTGTTGTAAACAATATCGGTGCAGGTACATTTGCAAATTCTTTTTGCTGATTTTGCCATGCCGTACCGAAGTTACCCTTTAAATGCTTATACTTCTTTAATTCCGGATAACCGTGTGCCGGTAACATTTCTCCATGTATATATATTAATACCCTTATCCTTTGTCTGCTCCAAAAGCAATTTTAAATCAAGCAAATCATGTCCCGAAATTATGATAAAAGGACCTTTTTCGACCTTTAAATCAATAGTAATCGGTGTCGGTGTTCCGTAAGTTCCTCGTATTCGCTTTATCAAGCATTTCCATACACACAAGATTAACTTTTCCCAATTCCATAACTATCGGTAAAAAGCTTATCCATTCCCCAATCTTCGCCAAGTGCAAACAATGCTTTCACAAAGAAATGGCTGACTTCATCATTTGTATAGCCAAGTACCATAGCGTGATAAGCATATGCCGCCATACCTCTTATACCGAAAAGTATAAGTGATTTCAAACTGCGAATATCTTCATTATCTGTCCAAATATGCGACAAATCATATTCGTTATTTGTTCCACACGGTGACGCACAAGCAAAACATTGCGGAACAAGTCTTTCTCTTTCTGTGCAAACTTTTTCAATCAATTCATTAAGTGTCTGCTCATTAAAGCTGACATTTGTAAGAGTTGTAAAAAGTCCTTCTATTATAAGTTTTAAAACGTTTCCTGTCGGTACAACATCACCTGTTGCACGAACAAGTCCGATAAGTTCACCTGTTAATTTATCTTGCAGAGCGGCAACATCTGCGTTTTTACCGCATACGCCTACCTTACCTGTGCAACCGGAACATCCTGCTGTCTGTTCACATTGAAAGCAAAAAAACATTTTATTCTCCATATATAAATCCTCCTCGCTAATACCTCATGTATTGACTTTGTGAATTCAGTATAATATAAATCTTATAAAAAAATATGTTGTTGCAACAACAAAATAAGAGGAATTTATGAATTATTTATTTTTAACAAAAACAGCATTTTTTAACGGACTTTCCGAGAATGAAATTAAGACGATATTAAATTGTCTTGGTGCATATCAAAAAAGTTTTTAAAAAATCTGAATTTATTTATCACAGCGGTGATACTGTCAGTGATATGGGGCTTGTTTTGTCGGGCAGTGTAAATATTGTCGTCAACTATTATTGGGGCAGCAGTAATATATTTGGTCACATAGGTCAAGGTGAAATTTTTGCCGAAACTTATGCGACCATTCCGAATAAAGAAATGCTATGTGATGTGGTTGCAGCAGAGAAAACGGAAGTTCTGTTTATTAATGTAGAGAAAGTTCTTTCCGTATGTGAAAATCAATGTTCTTTCCATAACCGACTTTTACGAAATCTTCTAAAAAAAATTCGGCACAGAAAAATATATCCCTCGCCACAAGAATGATGCACACTGCGTCAAAGTTCATTCGTGACAGATTATTGTCGTATTTTTTCAGAACAGGCGATTTTAAACGGCAGTAATACATTTACTGTCCCATTTTCACGTCAACAGCTTGCCGACTACCTCGGAGTTGACCGCAGTGCAATGTCAAACGAGCTTTCAAAAATGAAACGAGACGGATTAATTGACTACCACAAAAAATGATTTTATACTTATAAGTAATGATTTTTTAATTTTTGTGTTGACACCTATGGTAAAATATTATAAAATATTAGATATGTAGTAAAATAAGGAGTTTTAATTATGTTTGATAAATTAGAAGCGCTTGAAGAGCGCTTTCAGCTTGTATCAGAGAAGATAAGTGACCCTGATATTATCGCCGACCAAGAGTCGTGGCGTAAATACTGTAAGGAACATTCGGACCTTACACCGATTATTGATAAGTACAGAGAATTGAAGTCAGCAAAGCAGACTGTTGCAGATGACAAGGAAATGCTTGACGCAGGACAAGACAAGGAATTTGAAGAAATGATACGTCTTGAAATGGCAGAGGCAGAAGAAACAATCGAAAGAGCAAGCGAAGAATTAAAAATTCTTCTTCTTCCGAAAGACCCCTAACGACGAAAAGAACGTTATTATGGAAATCCGCGGCGGTACAGGCGGTGATGAAGCCGCACTTTTTGCCGCAGACCTTATGAGAATGTATTCAATGTATGCCGAGTCAAAAAATTGGAAAATCGATATTCTAAGCTCCAACCCAACTGACATTGGCGGTTACAAAGAAGTCAGCTTTTCAATCGAAGGTCAAGGCGCATACAGCAGACTTAAATTTGAAAGCGGTGTACACCGTGTTCAGAGAGTTCCGGAAACAGAATCAAGCGGAAGAATTCATACTTCTGCCGTTACGGTAGCTGTTTTACCGGAAGTTGAAGAAGTTGAAGTTGAAATTAATCAGAACGATCTTAGAATTGACGTATTCCGTGCAGGCGGACCTGGCGGACAGTGTGTAAACACAACTGACTCCGCGGTAAGAATTACACATATTCCAACAGGAATTGTTGTTTCGTGTCAAGACGAAAAATCACAGCACAAGAATAAAGATAAAGCTATGAAAATTCTTCGTTCGAGAATTTATGATGTTATGGAAGAACAACGTCATAAAGAAATTGCAGACGAAAGAAAATCGCAAGTCGGCAGCGGTGACAGAAGTGAACGTATCAGAACATACAACTTCCCTCAAAGCCGAGTTACCGACCACAGAATTAATCTTACATTATATAAACTTGAACAAATACTTGACGGTAATCTTGATGAAATTATTGATGCACTTTGTTACGGCTGACCAAGCCGCAAAACTTGCAGGTCAGAATGATTAAGGAGATATAAAAATGGATTTACACGAAAATTTAAAAGGTAAAACAGTTGTTATAACAGGCGGCAGCGGTATTTTATGCCGTGAATTTGCTTTACGCATATGCTAAACAAGGTATGAATGTCGCCGTTTTGGGACGTACACTTTCAAAACTTGAAGAAGTTCGTGATAAGATAAACGAACTTGGCGGTAACGGTCTTGCTGTTGTATGCGACGTTGTTGATAAGGACAGCGTTATCAACGCAAAGAAAGTTGTAAACGATACTTTCGGAAAAGTTGATATACTTGTAAACGGTGCAGGTGGCAATCACCAAAAGGTACTACAACAAAAAGAATATTTTGAAAAAGGCGATATTGAAAATCCCAATGTTGTTTCATTTTTTGACTTGTCAAAGGAAAACTTCAATTATGTATTTGACCTAAATATTGTAGGTACTCTTATTCCTACACAAGTATTTATAGTTGATATGCTTGATAATCCTGGTGCTAACGTGCTTAATATCGCGTCAATGAGTTCGTACCACGCAATTACAAAAGTAAGTGCATATTGTGCCGCAAAAGCCGCTATTTCCAACTTTACAGAATGGCTTGCAGTACATTTTGCAAAAAAAAGCGGTATCAGAGTAAATGCTCTTGCACCGGGCTGGTTTGAAACAGTACAGAATAAAACACACTTTTTGAGAAATCCGGACGGCTCACTTTCGGAACGTTCAAAGAAAGTTCTTGCTCATACTCCTATGGGACGTTTCGGTGTTCCGGAGGATTTGACAGGTACATTGTTATGGCTTACCGACAGTGCTCAATCAGGTTTTGTTACAGGTGCTACAATCCCTGTTGACGGCGGTTTCAAGCATATTTCGGAGTTTAACAAAAAAGAAAAGCTTAAAACCTTTCGGTTTTAAGCTTTTTATTATTGGAGGAAGGGATGGGATTCGAACCCACGAACGGCGTAAGCCGTTACAGCATTTCCAATGCTGCGTCTTCAACCACTCGGCCACCCCTCCATACTTGCAGTATTCTATCATAAATTTCGATAATTGTCAATATTAAATAAAAGCAAGTAGTAAATATTTACCCAAGTGCCACATCAAGGATCATCATAAGTGTAAAAACCTACTGCAAACATTACAGTACCGATATTTGAGTGGTCACCATGTGACATTTCGGGAATTAATTCTTCTATTACAACGTACATCATCGCCCCTGCGGCAAAGCTAAGGAAATACGGCAACACAGGTATTATAAATCCTGACGCAACGACAGTAAGCACTGCGCCTATAGGTTCAACCACACCTGAAAGCACACCGTATAAAAATACGCTTTTCCTTTACTCATTCCCTCCGCTTTAAGCGGCATTGATATAATTGCTCCCTGCGGGAAATTCTGAATTGCAATACCGATTGCCAAAGCCAACGCACCCATAGCCGATATTTGCATATTTCCTGCAAGATAACCTGCATATACAACGCCCACAGCCATTCCCTCTGGAATATTGTGAAGTGTAACAGCAAATACAATCATTGTTGTCTTTTTCAATTTACTTTTCGGACCTTCAGCTTTATCGGTATCCATATGCAAATGCGGTATTATATGGTCCATTGCCAGCAAAAACAATATACCTATCCAAAATCCCACAACCCGCCGGTACAAATGCAAACTTCCCCATTTCCGCTGCATAATCCATTGACGGTATAAGCAAGCTCCACACAGACGCGGAAACCATAATCCCTGCCGCAAATCCTGTTAAGGCACGCTGTACCATCTTATTCATCATTTTCTTCATAAACAGTACGCAAGACGCACCAAGTGTTGTACCGATAAACGGTATCAATATTCCTCTTATAACTTCGCCCATATATTCCTCCATAATAAAATTACATAGGTTAGTTTTAGCTAACCTTATTATCAGTTTATCATAATTCACACTATCTGTCAATACAAAAAGAACAGTTCATAACGAACTGTTCTCTCTGCAAATAAGGGGGTTATTTACCGACTGACTATCGGTTTTAATGTATTTTGTGAGGTCATTAAATATTATCGCCCTTATTTTCTAATTTATACACATTTTATCAATCCAAATGGAATACAAGGTGTAAATCTTCTGAAACAGGACTGTTATCAGGATTTGTTTCCATAATGTCAGCCATAAAGTCCCACCATTTTTCTATTGATGGCGGTATCGGCACCCTTTGCCCAAAAGTTCTTCATCTTCGATTTCGATATAACCGTAAAGAACCATTGTTTCTTTGTCAAGGAATATTGAATAATTCTTACCGCCGTGTTCGTGAATCATATCCTTCATTTCCGGCCATAACTCATTATGTCTTTTTTTCGTACTCCTCAGCCATGCCGTCGTAAAGTTTCATTTTAAAACCCTTGTGTATTTCTTTTTTCCTCCTTAAATTAACTTAATTTTTTATGTGCCTCGATTGCTATTGAACATTCAAGACGCTTTTTTCAAATTCACAAGCAAGCTCATAAGGCTTGTTTATATCACCGTTAAAGTTATACGCATTCGCACTGCAACCACCGCTGCAATAGAATTTCGCAAAACAATTCTTACATTTTTCTTTTTAGTATACACATTTGAGCGTTCAAACATCTTCTCGATATTTTCATCAATTTTATTTTCATTGACATTACCCATAAGAAAATCCTTGTTACCAACAAATTGGTGACACGGATAAATGTCTCCGTTCGGTGCAACCGCAAGATATTCGTGTCCTGCACCACAACCTGAAAGACGCTTTATCGCACACGGACCTTGGTCAAGGTCAACCATAAAGTGGAAGAAGTTAAAACCTCTGCCCTCGTCATATCTCTTTTACATATTCTTCAGTAAGCTTATCATATTCGGCACAAACCTTTTCGATATGCTCACTTGTAAGTGCGTAGTCCTCTGTTTCAGGTGCAACAACCGGTTCAACGCTTGTCTGCTTAAAGCCTAAATCCGCAAGGTGAATTACGTCCTTTGCAAAATCCACGTTATACGCCGTAAACGTACCGCGAACGTAGTAATTATTTTGATTTCTGCTTTCAGCCAAGTCTTGGAACTTAGGAACAATTGTATCGTAAGAACCGCTGCCGTCTACACGATAACGCATTCTGTCGTTAGTTTCCTTTGTACCGTCAATACTCCAAAAACAACGTTTGACATATTTTCATTAATATATTGTTTAATATCGTCATTTAACAATACACCGTTTGTTGTTACAGTAAATCTGAAATTCTTACCGTGCTTTTTTCGCCTCTTCTTTTGCATATTCTGTAATTTCCTTAACAACGCCGAAATTCATAAGCGGTTCACCGCCGAAGTAGTCGATTTCTATATTTTTCTGTTACCGCTGTTATTGATAACAAAATCAATAGCTTTCTTACCTACTTCCGCACTCATAAGACTTCTGCCACCGTGAAATTCACCTGTATCGGCAAAACAATACTTACATCTCAAATTACAGTCATGTGCAACGTGAATACAAAGAGCCTTTAGCAACAGATTGCTTATTCCAATTCTTCGCGATTTCATCATAGCAATCATCTGTAAACAACTGACCTGCATTTACAAGTGCACATATTTTCAGCATAGCTTTCTTCCAATTCTTCTTCACTATACTTATCTTTTAAACCTTCTTTAATATAATCGGGACATTTTGCCTCTGCCATAAACGGCTCAAGAGTATAATCAAGCATATCGTACATTACATCATCAACAACGTGTACCGCACCTGAATATACATCCATTACAATATTAAGTCCCAACTGTTTATACTTATGTATCACTTCAAAAACTCCCTATATAAAATCAGAAAAATCATCGACCTTAAAAAGCCGATGATTCATCTTTAATGTTCATTTATTCGGCAAAACATTAGTTTGCTTGTTCACATTTTTGATTTGCAACTGTGCAAGATGTCTTACAAGCTGATTGACATGATGTTTGACATTCTCCGCAACCACCGTGCTTTGCTGAATCCTTTAAATTAGCCTTGTTTAAAGTCTGTACGTGTTTCATATTAAAACCTCCTTATATTAATTCACTATGAATATATTATAACATACTTTCAAGTGATTGAAAAGGCTTTTTTACAAATATTTTTGTATTTTTCTCACAAAGCTTATTTTTCGGCTATTTTCCTATGATGCACCCCAATATTCCCGATGCAAATGTACCGCCTATTACAGCAAGAAAATGCGTGTTAAACATTATTCCATTGTTTACAATCAACGATATTCCGATAAGTACGATCAAATACAGCGCACATACAAGCATTGCGTGAACAAATGCTCTGCTGTTTGCCGCTTTTGATACCGCAATCGTTCCGAGTATCACGCCGATAATAACCGAGGCATACACTCCGGTTGTGATAATAGTTTCGTCTATGCCTGTAAAATACGAAAGCAGTGCCAATATCAGAATTATAACAAAAGTAACAAGAATTGCAAATATCGTCCCTTTTATCACACCCTTAAAATTAATACCCATAAAAAACCTCCCTATATATTTACTATAAATATATTAGAGAGGTTTAAATTTTATAACCAATTAGTTTTTAGCTGTTTCAACAGTTCTGATAGCGTCTCTTTCCATCTTTACAACAGACTTTTTGATCCGGTGTACCGATGTTACCTGTTTCAATATAAAAAACATATTCGTCTTTAATTTTAGCAACCTTACCGCAGATACCGCCGATTGTTACAACCTTATCGCCGACTTTCATTGCGTTAATCATTGCCTTTGTTTCTTTTTTCTTTCTTTCTTTGCGGTCTTATCATCATAAAGTATAACAATACGATAATAAGAACAAGCGGAAGAATACTTACTATTGTACTCATTACAGGATTAACCTGTTGTGTAGCATTAGGGTCTGCTGCTGTTTGAGTACCTGTCGCCTGTTGTGTATTTGCTGTTTCGCCGTCTGCGAAAACGACTGTTTCTAAAATGTTTGCCATAATAGTTCTCCTTTGATAATTTTTTCTACCTATCTATTATACTATCTATATATGAACTTTGCAATAGATTTAACAAAATATTAACAAATAAAAATCTCTCTTACATCAATCGTTTGACGTTTTCAGCCATTTCAACAAGTTTTTGACCTTTTGCGACAAGAAGAGCATGTTCTTTTATGTACTCATTCTGCAACGGGTATATCGACATTCTTTCCGTAAACTCTCTTATTACATTAATGCCTCTCATATTCTCATTATCGTTTCTTATGAGAATACAATATGTTTTATTCAGCTTAAAAAGGCTTGCTTTTTGCAAGAATACTTTTATCCATTTCGCTTATAGCGCCGTACATATCATTAAAAGTTTCAAAATAAAATACACATTCCGTACCCGGTTCTTTCTTTTTTTTTAGGCTTGACCGAAACAACTTTTTTTAAACTGCTCCTCGGTAATTTTTTTTATACCCTTGTTTAAACGTTTAACCAAAATACTTATACCGTCCTGTGACGGGTAGCCTCAACGACCACTTGGCCGTTATACGGATTAAAACCTGTTTCTTCCCTTTATAGTTTCCATAATATGAAATAAAAATGTATGTAATTCTTTTGAATCGGGCGAAAAGCCTTTTTCACGTCTATATCAAGATTAATTAATTCCGCAGTTGTAAGCGTTACCTTTATTTTGTCTTTGTTTTTAGCTTTTCAATTCTCACAACCTACCACCTACTTTCTATTTCTATTATACTATATATTTTTCGTTTTGGGAACACCGATTTTAATATTTATTCTTTTAAATTTATTCCATATGATAAAAAAAAGCGGCAGTTTTATACTGCCGCTCAACCGTCAAATAAATTAATACGATTAATTCTTGTCCTTCAATAACGGACGCATACTGTTCGCACTTATAAGCATAGTTGACGAATTATGCAAAAGTGATGATGCAGACGGAGTTATAGTACCTTTCAATCCAAGCAAAATAAGCAATGAATTAAATGCCATAATAAACGTATAATTACGTTTAATTCGTCTGAACAGTCTGCTGCTTAACTTGCGAAGAAGCGCTAAATCTCTCAAATCGCCCGAAAGCAATGTGACATCAGCCACTTCTCTTGCCAAATCGGCAGAATCTTTCATAGCGATTGAAACGTCGCTAAGTGCCAACGCAGGAGAGTCATTGATACCGTCACCGACCATTATAACCGTTCTTCCCTCGTTCTTCAATTCTTCAATAATTGTTGCCTTATCCTCAGGTAATACCTGTGCACGGAAATTGTCTATACCGAGCATATCGGCAGTGCGTTTTGCAGCACCTTCATGGTCACCTGTAAGCATAATAATATTATCAATACCGCTTTCACGAAGTAACTGAATTGCCTCATGAGCCTCACTTCTCGGCGGGTCGCTTATACAAATAACTCCCGACAACACGCCTCCGATTGCAAGGTATATAACAGAAAAGCCCTCACATTCGTTTTCAATAACAGACTTCTGTTCATCAGTTATCGGAATATTTTTTCGTCCTCAAGCACAAAATGCTCACTGCCTATAATTGCACGCTTGCCATGCAACATTGTAGCTATGCCGTGTGCAACTACATATTCAACTTCAGCATGTTCTTCTTCGTGGTCAAGCTGTTTTGATTTAGCGGCTTTAACGATTGCCTTTGCCACACTGTGAGGGAAATGTTCTTCAAGGCACGCAGCTATTTTAAGTATTTCATCTGATGTATACTCACCGAATGAAAGCACTTTTTCTACTGTCGGGCATGAATTTGTAAGTGTACCTGTCTTGTCAAATACAATAGTATCGGCATGAGATACACTTTCAAGATAACGTCCGCCTTTTACAACAAATCCTCTTGAGGATGCCTCACGCATAAAGCACTTATAATACTTATCGGTGTTGACAATTTAATTGCACAAGAATAGTCCACCATAAGAACAGACATTGCCTTTACAACATTTCTTGTTGTAAGATAAACAAGCAACGCCAATCCCAAACTGTACGGTACAAAACCGTCTGCAATTTTCTCTGCACGGCTCTGTACTCCGGCTTTCATACTTTCACCGTTTTCAATCATTTCAATAATATTTGAAATACGTGTATTATCAGCCGCAGCACTAACCTTAATTACTATATTTCCCGCCTCTACAACTGTACCGGCGTAAACAGTACTGTCCTTTATCCTTTACAGCCGCAACCGATTCGCCTGTCATAGACGCTTCGTTTACACTTGCCTGTCCGGATACGACCACACCGTCAAAAGTGATCATTGCACCGTCACGGAATACGACAAAGTCACCCTCTTTAACGGTTGAAATTGGAACTTGTTCCTCGTTTTTCGCCGTTCTTCTTCCATACAGTGTCAATCTTCATTGCAAGACTGTCCGCAAGTGCATTTTTTTGTACGTTTTCTTGTATATTCTTCAAGAAGTTCCGAAACTCCAAGCAAAAATGTAATTGAATTAACTTCCGAATACATTCCTCTTGAAAGTGCCGTTCCGAGTGCAACACCGTCCAAAAGTGCCACATCGGCCCTTAAATTAAGTACACTGCCCACAGCTTTCTTCACATATGGGAATGCCTTAAAGTAAGCCATTGCAACTCGTACAGGATACGGCAATATTCTTCTAAGAACAAAACGCTTTATAAGCATTTTTATAATCTCATTCTTGAAATCAGCCTGTATATCCTCAGACTCATCTTCAACAGCCGCTAATTGATTTCGCTTGATTCCTTTTATGTAGTTCAAAAGCTCCTGTCTGTAATCGGATTGATAGGTAATTAAAATACCGCCGTTGACGCTTTTAGCCTTTACAGAATCAACATAATGTTCCGATAAAATTGTTTTCTCAAGAGATTTTTTTTCTTGATTTTTATCAAAATAATATCCACCACAACGCAATCTGATACGACCCGGGTATCATGTACGATTTTAAATTTCATTATTATTCTTCCTCGTCGTTTAGCTGTGACTTAGCCTCATAACACATATCTTCAGCCTCTTCACGCATATTTTGTAGTGTTTCTTTAGCCTCTTGCTGGAACTTCATACCCTTTGCAAGACCTGAAACGCACATACTTCTAACTTTTCGCTTGTAGCAATCTTCTTACCTACTACTGCAGTAGCTATACCTGCTGCAAAGCACCAACATTTCTTATCCTTTAAAAATTAAATTTCATAATTTTATCTTCCTCTCTGTGTATATTTTAGTGATTTATTTAATCAAATCTATTTTAGCACGCAATATATTTTTTTTTGTCAATAAATGCCGAAAAATTTTTTTTTTTTTGCATGAAAAAATATCGACTTTTTAATATTGTGGTGTTAATACAACAACGCCATAATGGAAAACATACAAGCAGAAAAAAGAATGCCACAGACGAAGATGTTATCGCTGTCGCAAAGTTGGCGAAATTCGATAAATTTGTGCATAATTGCTTATCAAAAAAGTTGCGGTGAACAATCACCGCAACTTTTTATTAAAACAATTTATTAAGCGATAATTTTTTTAACCATTGGTACAGACATACAACCGACAGCATTACCAAGTACAGCACATAAGAAATATACTGCCGCCTGTGACGCATTAGCACATTTACTTATAAAGAAGTAACAAGTATCTGCGATACAGTGATTAAATCCGCAAAGTATGAACACCATAACAGGTAAAACCACTATAAACAGCGACATCACAAAGTCACCTTTTTTCAGTCGCTCTTTTTATTTCCGTCAACCGCCGTAAACATCAATATACCGCAGAACACCGCCAATACAAATATACTAAGCGGTGAATCGGCGAACTTTGTTGCCGTGATAGCAGCGGCCTTTTCCGATAAAGTCGCTTCCAAACGTGTAAGGTTAAGCAAGAAACCGCCTATCGCCGCACCTGTTGCATTACCGATAAAGGTAAGTACAACTTCCGGCACATACGACAACGGTTTTACCGCCATATATCCGGCTTTACCCGTAAACAAACCGAATTTAAACACAATAATTGCACACAAACCTAAGCTGAACAAGAACGCTCCCAGCGGTTTTGACTCAACCGACATACTCACGCAACAGCCTACGCACAAAAATATTCCCGACAAAATACCGTCAGACAAAAAATGATATAATCTTTTTTTCCCCATATCTTCTATTCCCTTTTCTTTTATCCTAAGCAGACAAAATTAGCTAACGCTAACTAATTCCACAAAATTAATCCACTTTCTAATTTGCACATAAAAACCACGATAAACTTATCGTCTACCGTGGTTTAATATACGGTTTAGTTAAATTACTTTACCATTGATGCAACTTCTGCTGCGAAATCGTCTTCACGCTTTTCAAGACCTTCGCCTGTTTCAAAACGTACGAATTGCTTAATAGTAATGTCGCCAACGCTCTTAACGTACTTAGCAACGTTTTCCTTATTTTCAGCCTTAACGTATTCTTGCTCAAGTAGGCAAACTTCCTTTGAATTCCTTAGCAAGACGACCTGTGATCATCTTTTCGATGATGTTTTCAGGCTTAGATGCATTCTTAGATCATTCTTAAGTTGCTCAATAAGAATCTTCTTTTCGTGTTCCTTATATTCTTCAGGAATATCATCGCTTGAAAGATACTTTTAGGGGCTAAGTGCTGCAACTTGCATTGCAACGTTTCTTAGACACTCTTTTTTGTAGTGTCATTGTTTTCAGCGTCAGCCTCAACCAATACACCAATCTTACCTGCAGCGTGGATATAATCTACAACTGCACCTGTTGTTTCAATTCTTGCGAAACGTCTGATGTTCATATTTTCGCCGATCTTAGCAATCTTTTCTGTAAGCATTTCGCCGATTGTGCTGTCTCCGCACTTTAATTCTTTAAGTGCTTCAACGTCAGCAGGATTTTGTTCAGCGATTGTCTTGGCAACGTCTGAAACAAACTGTTGGAATTCATCATTCTTAGCAACGAAGTCTGTTTCTGAGTTTACTTCTACAAGTACGCCTACGTTACCGTCAACATAAGCCTTAACGATACCTTCAGCAGCAATTCTGCCTGACTTCTTAGCAGCTGTTGCAAGACCTTTTCTCTCAAATATTCAACAGCCTTATCCTTGTCACCGTCTGTCTCTGTAAGAGCCTTTTTACATTCCATCATACCTCAGCCTGTCATTTCTCTTAATTCTTTTACGTCTTTAGCTGTAGAAATGCCATGTTACTTTTCCTCCTATATTAATTATATGAAAATTATTCTTCTACTGTATCTTCTTCAGCTGTTTCAGCATCTGCAAAGAGCATCTTCGCCCCCTGTCTGCCTTCGATAATAGCGTTAGCCATTGTTGATGCGATTAGCTTTACGGCTCTGATAGCGTCGTCGTTACCAGGGATAACGTAGTCTACTTCTTCAGGGTCACAGTTTGTATCAACGATAGCTACTACAGGAATGTTAAGTTTCTTAGCTTCTGCGATAGCAATCTTTTCTTTTCTGGGGTCAACGATGAACATAGCGCCAGGAAGTTTCTTCATATCTTTAATACCGCCAAGATACTTTTCAAGCTTATCTCTTTGAGCCTTTAGCTTAATAACTTCCTTCTTTTGGTAGCATATCGAAAGTACCGTCTTCTTCCATTTGGTTGATTTGAGCAAGTCTTTCAATTCTCTTTTGATTGTCTTGAAGTTTGTAAGCATACCGCCAAGCCATCTTGCGTTTACATAGTACATACCAACTCTTTCAGCCTCTTCTTTAATTGAGTCTTGAGCTTGTTTCTTTGTACCAACGAATAGAATATCTTCACCGCTTGCAGCAATATCTCTTACGAAATAATAAGCTTCTTCAACCTTTTTAACTGTCTTCTGAAGGTCTATGATGTAAATGCCGTTTCTTTCGGTGAAGATGTATTCCGCCATTTTGGGGTTCCATCTTCTGGTCTGGTGTCCGAAGTGAACACCTGCTTCGAGCAAGCTGTTTCATTGAAATTACGTTTGCCATTTTTATTTCCTCCTCGTTTTTTTGATTATTCCTCCATTTGTTTCACCTTATGTGAAGACCCAGGCAAAACAGGCAACTTTCACACAATCCACAAATGTGCGTATTTTTCATACTAAAAATAGTTTACCACATAAACCCTTATAAAGTCAACCCTTTTTTCATATTTTTTATTTTATTTGATTTACATAACATAATATATGTTTTAATCGCATATTAACGTAAATTTTGTGTGGTTTTCAACTGTTTTTTTTTGATGAGTTTTCTATTTATTATGAAAGAATTCTTTTAAAGATTAAAACCGGGAACTTTAGATTTAAAGTCATTTCCGACACACATACAGTCAGAAGTGATTACAACCCGAAATTGCACGTTCCCCATAAAATAATGCAGACAAAACCGCTGCGGTTTTGTGTAAAATATTGTTTTAACGTGATTTTGTGTCAAAAAATGGCATTTGAGTTAGATTATATTGACATTTATTTAGATTATATTGACATTTATAATAATCATAATATATACTTTTTATTATATATAATTATTTTTCTGTTTTGAAAGAGAAATTCTTTTACACTACCAATATTTCTAATATGAAAGGAAGGATTAAAATGAAAAAAATTACTATCATTGCTTTTGTCGCTGTCAATGCTTACCTCTATGGCAGTTATGCCTGCAAAAGCAGAAGAAACGGTCATGCCGTTAAACGCATCACGAATTGATTCGGAAAAACTTCCAAGCGGCAATTTAATTTACCTTGGTACTGCGTCAGCAAACGTCAAGGAAGAAGATGCTGTCTATTCGTTCCCTATTTATCGTGAGGGCGATTTATCGGAAGAAGCAAGCGTCACAATCCACTCGCTTGACTTAACTGCGATATACGGCGAGGACTATGTAATTCTTGACGATAACGCAGAGAAAACCGGTGATGGGGTTTCAATACTTGAACGTTATGCCACGGCAGAAGCTGACACTGATGAAACATCGGATAACATTTCGGAAGAGAATACAGATATTGAAAATTATTCGGAATTTGATTCGGAAATGGCACAGCAATTTGCAGACGAAGTAGTGCCGGATGCAATGGCAGGAATTGAATACTCAAGCAGTACAACCGTTACTTTCGCACCGGGCGAAAACGAAAAAACGGTTAAATTCAAAATATTGGACGACAAAAAGCGAAGGCACAGAAGGTTTTTCTTTTACTTTTGGTAAATCCCGATATAATGCCGAACTTTTATGAAGTAACATCACTTTCTGTAAATATCGAAGACGACGAGCCGAAAGAAAAAAAGCGTTGTTTCTTTCAGCAGAAACAGTTACACGTCAAAAGACGGAAATGCCACTGTTACAATAAAACGAAAAAATGCAGAATATTCTCTTTTTGCGATTTCACTTTGCTGTCATCGAGCATTACCGCAGTAGCAGGAGAAAATTATGAAGAACAAATCAAAACAGTTACATTTATTCCTTATGAAACGGAAAAGACAATTGAAATTCCCGTATCCGGCGAGGGTGAATTTAAACTGCTGATGAGTGATATGACGGGCTGTGAAAGTGGTAAATATGCAGAAACCGTTGTCAAAATAAAAAATAACGCCGATGATGAGAGTGATATTTCTCTTATGGGCAATGAAAATCAGACAAATGACATCACCATAAACGGTCTTAAATACAACGTTAAATATACAATGCCGTCAGATAATACAAAAGATCCTGCCGAAGGTAAAATATACGCAACAGGTGACGGAACTCATTATGACATTCCTCCCGAAGTCGGTACATACTACTTTGCAACAGAAGTAAACCGCGACGGTCTGTTTTATTATGACGGATATTGGGGTGATAAGCCTTGGGTTGCGGTCATTGGGATAACAAAATATGAAATAGATACACGTGAAAGAAATATGGGTAGCTCTCATTACGGAAAACTTGAATATTACCATACAAGTATGTGGGATAAAGGCGGAGTATGGACACATTCCAAAACTGTACCGTCGGTATATTATCAATATGATGACTCCAGATATGGAATCAACATCAAACGCCTTTGGCGGACAGCTTGCAAGATTTAAAATTGCAAATAATGACAGTATTGTTATCAATGAATCAAAAAGCGGAAAATTCGGCAGAACACTTGACGCAATGCCTGCAACTCTCTTGAATAACAACCAACCTTTAAACGGAAATATAAGCATGGAAATACATTCGGCTGATGAAGACAAAATCAAAAACTCCGAAAAGTTATGTACGCTTTACGGTGTTGCGGCTATGTATAAAAAAATGTAGAACTTAACCAACCCCAACACAAGAATACTGTATCGGTAATGAAAAAGATAAATGCCTTACCGATGCAGGTTGAACTTAACAGCGGTGCTCAAATCGCCGGAAGTAAAACGCGTGATTTCTGGACCAATCCGAATGAGGATGACTGCAATATTGTATTTACAATAAATGATACAGACATTAATGGTCACAAAGGTAAAATACGGATATATTTCAGGCTATAAAATCACCATAGATCCGGGTACAACTGATGATAAAATAACTGTAAATTATCCCAGAATTCATTTCATACCTTAACTCAAAAAAGGAACAAAACTTTCTGACGAAGTAAATTTCACATCGGATAACGTAAATAATGAGCTGAAGAAAAACAGAAAAAGCAAAAAATCTTTATTACATTCCATATGATAAATATTTCATATCATGGATTGAATCAGTTCAAAAAAAAAATTGCACGACACATACGGTTATCATCAAAATCTGAAGATAACACCTAAAGTATCATATGCTGATGTTACAGTCGAAGTATTACCGTCAGCCGGTGAAGGAAACGGCAGTTTTATATCAAGCGAGCTTGCCGCAGGTAAAACAGTTACTCGCCATGCAGGTGATACACTTGATTTAAGTGCAACAACTCCGGATGACGGATATCATGTTGTAGGTTATCAAGTTTCAACAAACAACACAAGTTTCAACACAATAACAGATACAACAAAATTATTCCTTGAGCCTAATACGAGTTACAGAATACGTCCTCTTATAGCGAAAAAAATTCAAACAAAATCGAAATTAAATTTGAAAACGGTGCTGAAAAGTATTTAACGGTACAGGGTCTTATCAGTGAAAATGATCTTAATTCAAGTTCCGATGAACAACTGAAAAAGGAACTAAGCGGTAAATATGTTATTAACGCAAATCCGTCAGAATCAAAAATCTTTCAGATAAAATAACACCGATTACAGGTAAGATATATACATTAAATTTTGCCTCCGTTGAAGATAAAGAATACATATACCGTCCCGTTATCAAGCAAGGCAATGACACGTTTACAACCAATTCTTATCACATCGTTGCGCAAGCACAAACAACAGACAATGTTGTAACTGTAAATTACAAAAAGTTAAAAAGAGCGATTTAAAATCATTTAATATATCAGGTACTGTTGTTTCTAAAAATGCGTCTATCCGCGATAACGGCTTAGAACCGGAATCTCTTCCGCTTGTAGGATATTCCGTATCAGCCGGAAAAGGTTCACAGTCGCTAAACTCTGCAAACTCAAGCTATATGCCTGACAGTGCGACCGGTACAACTTCCGATACCGGTACTTATATATTGACAAACGTATTGGGTGACACAAACGACCTTATTACAATGTACATCTCAAACGGTGTTACGACAGGCTATGTAGCAAAAGTAAAGCTCACAGACGCGGGTTCAAGCAGACGTAGCGCTTATACCGTAAAATGCAGGTAACACAAATATCACCTACCCTTACGGTGCTCCTAAGGTTGCGTCAATTATGTACACATATGACAAGAACACAGCCGACTTAAACCAAAAATCAAATAAGAATACTCGACGACAATCTTACAGTCACAGCCGTTATAGACAGTTATGGAAGAAGTGTCAGTGAGGCGGTATTCACCGTTCACATCAACCGGTCAGACAACCGAATACAAAGGTTATCCTCGTGAGGATGGCAGCAGTATTATAGAATGTACAATTCCTAAGATGACAGAAAATCTACATTCCGGTGACAGTCTTTCTGTACGTCTTGTAGATTCAAAAAAATTATCATCAGGTAACACTGAAATTGAAATTGTGTATCCCGATGTTGCAACAGGTCTTTCATTCTATACGGAATTTGCACTTACAACACCTCAAACTTTCGATGCGGATAAAAGCGGTACAATCGATATTCCGTTAGTCGGCTCAGCAATAGGCAAATGCCAATCCGGATTGATTACATTCGGCAAAACAAACTGGCCGACAACACCGGTTATACTATTCAGGCAAATATTGACACAATACTCAATAGTATGGGTAAGAAAACCGTTTACGAGAAAAAAAGCGTTTTATGATAAATTCCGTGGTGCTGTTCAAGAAAATAATAATCACAGAAGTAATGCTATGAAAATAATGGCTGCGACATTCAACGGTGTTGCTCGTCTCGTGACGATTATAAAACCGATGCCGAATATCAAGAAGCATATGCAGATTATACCGATTTACTAAAAGATACCAAAAAGCTCCATTTGCCGGTTTTTAATAACCAAAGGTACAGCGTCGAAGTAGCTGTTATTTTGGCTTTTGACTTTGTTAAAACGCCGGACAACGACTATATGTTCGCTTGCGGTTCGGTTTCTATCGGCGGAGCATATACATTTAATAAGACTATGTACACTACAATTTACGGTGTACCTGTATTTTTTAAATATTATTGCCGGTATTCAGGTAGATTTAGTGACAAACTATGCTACAGATAATGGTAAAAATGCAATATCCGCAGATGAGTTTAACAACTATCAAGGCAATATAGCAAACAGATTAAGCAGCACCGATGTAACACTAAGCGTTGTCCTTTCAGGAAAATTACAAGTAGGTGTAGGTTTTTGCGATGTACTTTCAGCAAGAGGTTATGTTGCTACAACATTCAATTTAATTTAAGTTTTGCAAACGGTCAGCCCGGTACCCTGATAACGGCAGCCGGAGGTGTGGGATTTGACTTATTGTTGTTCTCCGTTAATGTTGATATAGCCAAATATACACAAGGTTGGGGTACTCTCGAAAATGCCGCAGAAGGTGATTTCTTCAACGGACTTATAACCACAAACGACGATGATATTAAATTAACTCCATACAGTAACGGCACATCTGATTTATCTACTTTCGGAAAAAATGATGATATTCAGCTTACCGCAACAGAAGAAGTTGTAAAGCTGTAAACAATTAATAAATGATGTCGCAGACAGAACGAGACCTCATATTATCCCTCTTGATGACGGTAAGAAGATGCTTACATTTATAGACGATTCGAGAGATCGTGCCGAATACAACGGAGCAACTCTGTATTATTCGATATTTGACGGTACTTATTGGTCTACTCCCAAAGCAGTAGCAGACGACGGTACACCTGATTCAATTCACACACTTAAAAAAGATAGGTGACAAAGTTATTATCGCATGGACCGATGTTAAAGACGCATTTGCGGGTGTGGAAACTTCAAGAGAAAAAGCTTTCATCAATCGGTATTTCATGCGCAATATACGATACTAAAACCAACAAAATGGGCAAAGAAATCAGTATTGTACACGACAGATACCTTACTTTAAACCCCACAAATTGATGTTGATGGAGATATGCTTTATATAAAGCTATGTCAAGCTTGATGTGTCAAAATTAGGTAACAACAACAGCGACCTATTACAGCTTGAAAAAATCATTCTCTAATATAGCCTATGTAAAATACGATATGAGTACAGGAGAGTCTTATGATGAAACCATAATTCCGATACCTCATAAAACAATCAGCTCTCCTATTGCATTGATTATAATTCGGCAACAATAAATATAAATAACGAAAGTTATTTTTAATTTCAAGTTACACTATTGATGAAGACGAAGATTTACAAACAGGTGACGACAGAGAGCTTTATCTGCAAATTCAAAACCTAACAACCGGGCAAGCATATTTCCCCGATACAAATTACAAATGACAGTATATCTAATTCATTACCTAAACTTACCAGCATCAACGGCGAATTGTACCTGACATGGTTGGATAACGGATATATGTTTAAAATTATGAATCTTTCAGATATGTTATCTTCAATGTTTAACGCAGATTCAAACGGAGATATGACAGACTTGATTAATGCCGATACGGTAAACAGTGCATACAAAAACGGCGAAATGACCGCTGATAATAAAAATGCCCGATTGGTATAAAAAAGACTGCATCTGAACTCGGTATGTCAGACGACGTATATGAAAACAGCATTTACGAAGCCTTGTACAACGGTACATTTAATGTCACAAGTGCAAACTTCCAAGGTAATGACGACCTTTGCACAAGTATAGGAAACTATATTGTAACATCCAACGGTGAAGATATTTATATTTATTACACAGAATTAAGTCAAGACAGTACAAAAGAACGGTACTGAAATATACGGTGTACGTTATCAGCGTGGCACAGATAACGGTTATTGGAAGTTCGGCAATTCGGTACAAAATTACCGATTTCGGTATGGTTATTGACGAACTTGACCTATATATGACTGATGATAATAAAATATCAGCTGTTTCAAACTACTACAAGCAATGGATTGATGAAAACGATGCAGATTCACCTATGAAATACAGTGCAAACACCCTTGTAACCATTGACTTTGAACCAGTAAGTTCTCTTGAAATTAAAAGGCAACAATATTATTCTTCCGTCAAAGATTTATCCGAATTATTCGGAAGATATAACATTCACTATTGCGAACACAGGTTTGCTTGACGCAAAAAGGTTATGATTTAAAAGTAACGGATAAAAACGGCAATACTCTTTATGAGGACAGTTCTGACAACATAATCGAATCCGGTAATTCGATAAATGTCAGTGTACCATGGACAATTCCGAGCAACTTGGAAAATGAAGAAGTTACAGTTACGGTAACTGAACGCGGAATTGAAAATGCAAAGCCTGTATCTGCCACAAAAGCCATTCCGTATGATACAAGACTTGATGTATCGAGCTTTGAAATCAAACACGATGATAACGATTATTATGCATCTGCAACGGTTACAAACAACGGTTCTAAACCGTCCGACGAAATAAATGTAACGCTAAATAATACCGCCGACAAAACTTTCGGCACTACTTCCCTACCTCAACTTGCGAGCGGTGAAAAGTAAAGATATTACAGTTCCGTTTGAGATAGATAAAGCTGATTTCAACAATTTAGGATATATAGACTTTAAACTTTCAGCAGTAAGCGGTGAAAACAGATCTAACGCATATACCATGTTTATCTCTCATAAACCACTTATTGCAGAAATCAACGATGGTGCCGAAAACGTTTCATTAAACGGAAAAAAAAATGATACAACAACACTTCAAACAAAAGCTTTCCCTTGGAATGATTATGCGGGTGAAGTCAAGTATTATTCAACAGATAACAGCATAGCTGTTGTTACCGATGACGGTGAAGTTATTCCGCTAAGCAATGGTAATGCAAAGATATACGCATACTATCCAAAATACAGAATTGATGACAGTATTGATGTTCAAGTAACAGGTATAGAATCAGATGAACCTACTCCCTACACCAATTCCTACTTCAAAACCAAGTTGCAGTGGCGGCGGAAGTTCTGCAAAATACGGTATTTCTTCTGCAAACAAGACATACGACAACGGAAGTATGAATATATCAAAGAAAAAAATGCCGCATTGGGTGAAAAACGTAACGGTTAATACAAAACCGAATGACGGTTATGAGGTTGATACTGTAACAGTTACTGATTCAAAGGGAAATGTAATTGAAGTTACAAAGACAGCCGACAACGAATTTTTCATTCGTAATGCCAGGAAGCCAAGTAAGCGTTGACGTAACATTCAAAGAAATAAACGACTCTCCGCAAAAACACCTACACCGTCCAGCAAAGACGATTGGTGGTTTGATGATGTTGCAGAAAACGAATGGTATTATGCTCCGATAAAATCCGCATATGACAACGGATTAATGAGCGGTGTAAGCGATACGGAATTTGCTCCTGATACAGATATTACGAGAGGAATGTTTATAACCGTTCTTCACAGAATTGACGGCGAAACAAAATCAGATGTTGATTATACCTTCACTGATGTAAATGAAAATGATTATTTCTCAAATGCTGTTGCTTGGGGCAGTGAGAATAATATTATTTCAGGTTACAGCGACACGGAATTTTTTGCCCCAAATGATAATATAACTCGTGAGCAGATGGTATCGATTTTAAAGAGATTTGCAGAATATAAACAAATTGACACTTCTATAAGTGATACACTCGACAGTTATTCAGATACGGAATACATTTCCGATTATGCTGTTTCTGCTTTCCAATGGGCTTGCGGAAATGAAATTATAAGCGGTTTCACGGATAATACCCTCCGCCCTAGAGCAAATACCACTCGTGCCCAAGCCGCAGCTGTATTTAACAAAATATACAGTATAAAATAATATCACTATAAAAATGAACCGACCACCAAATCTAACAATTTGGTGGTCGGTTTTTTGAATTTTCCGGGTCGGGGGTGCAGACATATTCTTGAACTATTTTATGCCGATAATCCAGGACTGTGTCTTTGCTCTACCAGACTCATACGGCTATCTTAAGACAGTCCGGACTTTCTCTTTTATTTAATTCTTTTTGCGTACTGGAGAGTGTGTGAGAAAAGTCTGTAAAAA